>Ga0183095_10349_pt1 | contig 139341 bp, 111 predicted proteins | sample BioMet4_FD_130346 | JGI IMG/M metagenome (GOLD analysis project Ga0183095, IMG submission 130346) | Microbial communities from bioreactor (seeded with sewage sludge) at LBNL, California, USA - Biofuel metagenome 4 (v2) (version 3) | ecosystem: Engineered > Bioreactor > Anaerobic > Unclassified ...
TAGATCTCCACCCTGAACATGCCTCCGGTGTCTCATGAGCTACTTGCTTCAGCAACAACTCACGAAACCAGGTTCCGGCGGACTACTTTTACTCCGCCGCAGAACGCCGCTCCCGCGGCGTACTGTGACCTATTTTTGCTCCGGCGCTTACACTTGAGCTTCCTGAACCCGCAGAATGGACATTCGAGAATCCCACTGACTATCTCGCACTCATCGACAATAGCAGTCGCGTGGTTCTCTTAGTATTGCAGGATCTACTCTCCGACCTCATCTCGCCCGACTCAGTGATCAAGGTTCCATTCAGTGCGGCCTTTGCGATTCGTCCTAAGCGCGAGAGTCACGCCATCGAGCTTTGCAGAACCGTTCACTTGCATCCTGGAAAACCACACGTGTGCCAGCAGAGGTTAGAATTCACGCTGCTATAGGGTGCTTAGCGAATCACGAAATTCTTAGAGTGCAGTATAGACGCCGCGTTTAGATTCCTGTTTTCGTCGGATGGGGCAATCAGAAATGCGTTCTAGGTGTTGCCGTAGCGATATACTCTTGCAGGAGGAAGCAATGGGTAAAGGTAGGACCCAGCGTTTGCAAATATGGCCTGACAATGCAAATGGCATTGTAATTGACGTGGCATTCTGTCATTCGGATTATGTCCTTCGCGTGGAACAAAGTGCGACAGCAACTCCGACGAAACTGTTAAGGCTCTTTTCCCTAGTTCCCAACACCCCTTCCCATCCCACATTCTATGGCCGCTATGATGCGAGAGATGATATGAATGGACGCAATGGCGCATCGGCAGTGGATGTTGATGCTCAAGGTCTGACAAGTGTGGAGGAGGAGGACGATTTCAAGGGAGGTAAGGGAGGGTTTTCTGGACACCATAGTACAAAAACAGAAGATGGAAGACATAAGATTGTGATTGCCACGCCAAAACACGGAAAGATCCTTGAGGGTGTTCTCTCAATGAATGCAGGTGCGCGGGCGGAGTTGCTGGAGGAGGTTGACCTAAAAGTCTCTGACAGTGTGCGAATCTTTAATCCAGAGACAGGAGAAATCTTGTTCGATTCGTGCTCTGTTCCTTCGACCGATAAGGCCGGCTGAAGTCCTCATTCGGTAGCCGTTCTAGCCGCCATCTGCACCCGGAATCTGGGCTCTCCATCTCTGCGAACCTTGCTACAACGTTCGCCACTGCTCTTGCGCGTCTTATGGTTCTCACTAGCGATCAGTATTAGGGTTATTTATGGCTACACGAAATGATGAAGAAGATCGTAGCGCTTCAGCAGAGGTTCGAGCACACGATATGTATCCGCGCCGTTCGCGGCGAGCCTAGCAAATTCGCTAACACGCCTGAGTTCCTCTCTGAAAAGCCGCTTCTCAAGATCGAAGCTGGAACATACCCCTTCGGGAATGACGACTACCATATCATGGATGACAGCACGCAACTTCCCTGGAGAGCGGCGCAGTATGCGTCCTCGCCTCTGAATGAACTGTCGAGGATTGCGAGAACTAGCGAGAATATATGCAGTCCGGCATGCCGGGACATCAATTCCTTCATCCAGACAACGTATCGCAACCATGGCATCCATCACGCCAACACGGAAGTTCGCAAGGATTTGTTCCCGTTCTTTCCGTGACTCCTGCGCTGTGAAGGTGGCTACCCTCCACCCGTTTTTGTAAAGAAGCTTGCAGGTGGCCTCAACTTGCCTTAGCGATTCTCCGCTATCCTCATCTTCGACTGATCCATCGCCGCAGTAGAAAAGAGTCAAAGGCTCGGGAGGGCGACCACACATAATATCAGCGAGGCGTGCAAGTTTGTTCGATGCGCTACCAAGCAGGCGACTACGCTTGAAAAGCAATGTGTCCAGTTGCTGATGTTGCGCTTCATTCTGACTATCCAAACTCGCCGCCAGCCTGGATATCTGAGCGCTCAACTCTTCATATACTTCCGTTTCCTCTGCTGTCAGCTCAATAAGATGAACGTGATACTCGTACGGCGTTAAGACTCCATCTCGCAGAGCGTCTGCAAGTTCGTATCGGTCTGCAATCGGACCATAGTATGCGACCGAAAGGTCCGCCTCATCTCCGCCCCGATACGGTTCCGGTGTTGCTGAGAGTCCCAGTCGTACAGATGCTTGTGACGGCAGAGCCTCACTCATGGAGCGGCTGTGATGATGATGGCATTCATCGCCCACGAACATCAGCGACTCTCCAGGCAGCTGCTTCAGCACGTTCTGGAATGCTTCTGACTTCAGTGTACGGTTTACAACAACAGCGCAAGCAAACGGTGAGGCATAGGTCTCGAATAAATGAACCGCGCGGCTTAGATCTTCCGTCCATCTGGTGGCACCGCCATAGCAGGGAATGGCACGGATTCCAAAACTCTTCGCCTCTCTAACCCATTGGTCGGCCAGATTCTGATATGGAACCGCAATCACCAAGAACATCCGATGCGTGTACTGAAACAACCGCACTGCGCCGTACAGGGCAGTGATCGTCTTGCCTGCGCCTGTCGCCAGCGCAAGAATTCCCTGGCATCCCTGTGCTCGCCACTGGTTTAGAGCGTTCAGCTGATGGTCCTTTAGGCGAAACTCAGCGTCGCCAAAGATTGTCGGCACAAAGGGTTCAGCTGCAGTCGGCTCATCGTCCGGTTTTAGCAGTCTCTGCTGCAAGGCGATTTCAAGAGCTATCGACGGAACGCTAATCGTCTTCGAGATCTTAATGAGGCGGTCTCGGACAGCTTCTGGGAACGGAATGACGACAGTATTCTTCGACTGGCCATCCCATAGTTGCTGAAAGCCTAGAACATAAGGCTCAAAGTGATCCCTCAACTCTTCACGCCAGCTTGGAAAAACGTTGATCGATTCAAAATTGAAATCCGGAAGAAGGGCGCTGGTTGTTTCATTTGCTGATCCCTGAAAGATGACACTGTCGTCCCTACAATCAGTCAGGATGCCTATTTTTTCGTGATACATCCCCTTCTGCTTCAGAGCAACTTTGATTTCTAAATTTCCGTTCGCTACCAACCAAGCAAGTGCCTCAAGTCGTCGATAACAGAGAGCGTCGGCCAGGTTGTCAATCTGCGAAAGAAACTGCGCCCCTAGCCTCTGAACTACAGATTTGAGATTGTAGCCAGTCTGAATTGCGTCCGCTTCTTCTGCGAGAAGCTCGCCCCCGAAAATGAGACGCATTTTGCCGTCAGACTGCACGAACGCAGAAAGCCCTTGCGCCGCAATTGACAACATAGACGCGGAAAAAAAACCGACTGCACGGTCATAGCGTACTGAAGTGGAAAGTGCAGGGATATAGAAATCCTCAAGCAAATTATCCGACTCTGTTCTATAAACGGCTTTCAGCTTGAGTTCGCGTAGCACCTAGAAGCTGACCTCGCCAGCTACTGCTTGAAGAGATCTTCCGTTCTGAGCCAAGTAATTGCGCTCGCATAAAGCTTTAAGAATAGCTTTTTCGCCGTTTATGTCTTCCGGTTTTTCTTTCAACCACTCGGCGAGAATTTCTAGCCCACCGTTGGCATACTCCTCGAAGATCAACGAGACCTCCTCCTCGCTTTCATCGCGGAGAATGTCGACATTACGAGTTGTGGCAAGCGCAAGAAGATACATCAGGTCAATTGTGGAATCGCTGTTTTCGAGAGGCCTCCGGTCAACAAAATCATCGGTATCCTTGCCCAGCGGGACCCGCCTGCTCTCTTCGAACCCCAGAGCCGCAGCGAAACAAAGCAAGTCACGAAATGTGCCAAAAATTGGCTGTCGAGTAGTCGGGTGCTGCGCGTCTGCGAGCCTTGCCACAACGTTCGCCACTGATTTTGCGCGTCTTATGGTTCTCATTCCTATACCTCTTCAATTCTGGTCAAGTTTCGAGGCCTATTAAAGAGTGATGTCGCCCGACGCTTTCCACGGAGAACTATTTCATCTTCCGACTTCCTTCCGAGGGGCCCCCTGTTCTCAGAGATAAGAACGTATTCAGAGCCGACGTACGGACTCAAGACCGCAACGACATCATCATCACCTTGTGAACTGGACAACAGCAGAACAACCTGCGAGGCCATCTGCGGCACGAAGGACGCCGTGTCTTTCTTGTACCGCTTGTCGAGTTTGCCAAACGGTGAGTCCAGGACCAGTGGGGCAATCGTACCGGGAACGAAAAATGGCGTGTCCTTCTTAGAGCTTCGTTCCATGGAGAATTGAACTAAGGCTGAAATAAAGGCCAAGCTCATTAGCTGGTTCTCGCCTTCGCTCTTCGGTACGGCCTTGCCATCCGCATATGTAAGGTCAAGCGCAAAGTTGTCGCGGAAGCGGAATCTATAATCGCGTCGTGCGGTCTTTTCCAGGATCTCATTAATGATGGATTCAATCCGCTGGCGCGCATCAATCTCATGCTGCTGAAGAAGAGCACGCAAGAGATCGGCACCTTGCTGTGCAACATCTCGCCGTGTCAGCAGCTTCTTTGCGCGTTCGCTCTTTACCTGGATCTTCTCCTGATCGGAGCGGACACCACGAATGGAACGATCAAGTTGCTCGACCGCTAGTTTGTATTGGCCAATCTTTGCTATTACCTCGTCTCTTTTCTCGTTCAACTGTTGGCGCGCCCGTTCACGCTCTGCGATCTCCTCAATGGGCAGCTTTTTTAATTGAGTACCCAGCTCGCCGATTGCCTGTTCCAGTTCCTTCTCCTCTGCGGCAAGTGAGGCAATTCGGTGCTGTTCAGCTTCGAGTAGACGAGGCGCATCAGCTCTCAGCTCCTTCAAAACTCCGATGCGGGTTCTTGCACGGACGACTCGGCGCATGAGTTCTGCGTTGGAGGCTTTCTTTAGGAGGTCAGCAACCAGTTTCCATTGAGGCGTCGCGGGCTTCAACTCGCGGCCGCAAACGCAAAGCTCAGCCTTGAGCAACCCTTGCACAAACTCCTCGTTGTACGGGCTCGGAATTCTTCCCTTGAGGCTCTCTTCATCGATGAATGAGAGCGTTTCCGAAGCTAGCTTGCGACTGACTAGAGGTAGTGTCTTGGCGCCGACCCATCTGATGACGTTCTGCTCAGCAGTTTTTATGCCGTCCTGAACTGCGCGTAAACGCCTTGTTTTCTCATCACGTTCGCGCTGGATGTGTCGTGCCCCTTCTGCCTGGCGAAGTTGTGATGTGATCTCTTCGATCTGGTCATCTAATCGTTCTTTATCGGCAATTAGCTCAACAACTCTGTCCTTCCCATGTTGCTGCTTCTCTTCAAACTCTTTAAGGCGGCCGGCGAGAAGCTTCAGTTCCCCTTCTCCGGGGATATCGGATAGTTGGTTCCCATACTGGCGGGCAGCGTATTCCAGATCCTGGATTGCCGCCTCGATCACGTTGCAGCCCAGCATGTCGCGGATCGCTTGGCCAACGGCACGGGAGTTCGTCTCAGAAGAAAAGGTCTCTGCATGTTCGCCGTCAAAGAAGAAGTACTTTGCCATCGCCCGTGGCACGACGGAGTTCACAAACGTGTCGGGAGCTTCCAGTTGATGCATAGAGCCGTTCTTGTCAACGGAATATGCGCTGAGCGACATTTCCCCCCGCCCGTTACCGTTACGGTACGAAGAGTGCCTCTCAACTATGTAGGTTCGTCCCTCGTGCTCGAATGTGACCTCGACGCTCGCCAGGGGGTCCTTTTCCGCCGCAGCCTCGAAGTTCAGAATCTGGTCCTTTGCTTCGAACCTGTTCGTCACCTCACCGTAGAAGCACCAACGGATTGCGTTCAGGAGAGTTGTTTTCCCTACACCATTCTCCGCATGAACCAATGTGACATTTTTCTTTGCGTCACACGAGAAGGCGATTGTTTGAGCTCCGTAAAACTGCCTGAAATTGAACAGCTTTACCTTCAGGAGCTTCATCGACCTGCCTCGGCGATGGAGAACCGCTCGATGAGTTCAAGAACCTTGCTTCGCCTCTCGGCCGTCACGTTCTTTAGTTCGTATGCGTATAGGCGTTCGACCTGTAGGACTTCTTTTAAGAGCTGTTCGAGCCGCTTCGAGTCTGATTTGGACACACGCCCCCCCGTTTGCAGGGCACCGGCTTCGCGCACAGATCGACGTCAGCGCCTACAAGCAGATTTCCCTGTTCTCTTTCAAAAACAGCAGTTTACATCCAGAATCTCTGAATTTCGATGACTGGAATCACACGTGGTTGAAGGACGTTTGCGCGTTCACTTCCAGATAGAAGCAGTTGACTTCCTTCAGAGAATGTTTTAACGTCCATAATCATTGCGGAGAGACTTACCTGTGGCCACAAGAGCTGGAGAATCATTCTCTTACACATTTGCTGCCTTAAGAGGGACGCAGGCTGGACGAGAGTACTACGTTGCAATGTGTCCTCTCAAGATCATTCCGAAAATCTTCCTCTTCGACGAAGACGAAATTCCAGCAGAAATGCGAGCGCAGCGCGCAATCAATAGGGCGAGAATTCCTGAAATAGCCGCTTATATTCTTTCAAATCCGCGCGAGTATGTCTTTTCTTCAATCACCGCGTCGGTTGATGGCTCTGTGAATTTTGAACCTTGGGGCGCAGACGGGTCGCTCATCGGGAAGCTGACGTTACCGATGACATCCAGGATCATTATCAACGATGGTCAGCATCGTAGAGCAGGGATAGAAGAAGCGCTAAAAGAGCGGCCAGAACTTGGCGACGAGACGATGTCCGTCGTTTTTTTTATCGACGAAGGTCTTCGCCGCAGCCAGCAGATGTTTGCTGACCTGAATAAACATGCGATACGTCCCACAAAGTCTCTGGGTATTCTGTATGACCTCCGTGACCCTCTTTCGCAACTTGCGAGGGACCTCATTGTAGACGTGCCTTGCTTCAAAGGCCTGACAGAAACAGAAAAAACTACGATCTCAAATCGGTCCATAAAGTTGTTCACGCTGAGTAGCATCTATCAGGGCACGAAGGCTTTGTTAAGCCCGGTCAAACATGCCGCTATCCCTCCGCAGCAGCGCTCCCTGGCCGGTGAGTTCTGGGTTGAAGTTGGCAAGCAAATTCCTGAGTGGAATTTGGCCTCGCAGAGGAAGGTCTCCTCTGCAGAGCTTAGACGCGATTTCATTCATTCACATGGGCTAGCCCTTCACGCAATTGGAGTTACCGGCAATTCGCTCGTCGCCGCCGAACCCAAGCGCTGGAAGGAGCGACTCAAAGGGCTTGGAAAAATTGATTGGTCTCGCTCAAACACTGCGCTTTGGGAAGGCAGAGCATTGATTGGTGGGCGAGTCAGCAAAGCCCACAACAATCTAGTCCTCACGACGTGCGTTCTGAAGAAATCACTTGGCTTAACACTCCTGCCTGAAGAGCAGCGTGTGGAACGTTCATTTCGAAAGCGGGGGACAACAGGTGCCGGAAGATAAGGAACTGTTAAGCAAGGAAGGCTTGCGTGCGCGCTATCAAGAGATACGGGAGGTCTACGCCTCTGACAACAGACCGTGGGTGATTGGTTATAGCGGTGGGAAGGATTCCACGACGGCGCTGCAACTCATCTGGAGTGCGCTCGCTGAACTCGCGCCGGACCAACGAAAGAAGCCTGTCTATGTACTTTCATCAGACACCCTCGTTGAAACTCCAAAGATTGTCGATTACATCGACACGACTCTCGCCCGCATCAATTCCGCGGCACGGAGCAGTGGCATGCCAATCTCCGCCCACAAGGTGATGCCAGAGATAGGAGATTCCTTCTGGGTGAACCTCATTGGGAAGGGATATCCAGCCCCCTCAAGGCAGTTTCGGTGGTGCACGGAACGCTTGAAGATCAGTCCCGCCAATAAGTTCATCCTTGATAAAGTTGCGGAATTCGGCGAAGTAGTCGTGATCTTGGGCGTTCGCAAGCAGGAAAGCGCGACACGGGCGCAGGTAATGAGCTTGCATCGCATTAAAGGAAGCCTGCTCTCTCGGCACACGACTCTCGCTAATGCATTTGTTTACACTCCAATCGAAGATTTTTCTGTCAATGACGTCTGGACCTACCTGCTGCAAGTCGCCTCGCCTTGGGGAAACAACAATAGAGACCTCGTGACGCTGTATAGGAACGCCCAAGCTGGCGAGTGTCCCCTCGTAGTAGACAAGTCAACAGCATCCTGCGGTAACAGTCGTTTTGGCTGCTGGGTCTGCACAGTCGTAGAGCGAGACGCCTCAATGGAAGCGATGATCGAAAATGGCGAGGAGTGGCTTGAGCCATTTCTTGAATTTCGAGATTACCTCGCGCGCACACAAGATCCCAATCTCCGTTCTCAGATACGGAAGTTTAAGCGTAGAAACGGACAAATCGTAACGCGAGATGGCGTACCGCAACACTTCGGGCCATACACGCTCGAAGCGCGGCAAGACTTGTTGCGTCGTCTATTGCAGATTCAAAAGGTAGCTGGAGCTAGGAGTCCGAATGCAGACGGCAGGCTCATTTCAAAAGAGGAGCTTGAAATTATTCGTCGCATTTGGAGAGTTGAAGAGCAGGATTGGGACGATTCCGTTCCGAAAATCTACCGAGAGATCATCGGCGATGACATTGAGTGGGTATCTGACGAACTTCCGGCATTCTCCAGCGAAGAGCGTCAGACCCTGGCAGATATCTGCTCGAAATATGATGTCCCCCCAGACATGGTTGGTCGGCTTATAGATGTAGAGCGCAATTTGCATGGGATGAGTCGTCGCTCGTCAATCCAGCAGAAAATTTCTGCCGTGTTCGAAGAAGACTGGCGCTCCCTTGATGAGTTTGATGATCAATCGACCGATCACCTGGTGACGCTCGATTGCTCCGAAGAGTCTGAACCTTCGACGTCAACGCCTAAAGCGAGCTTAGAAGTATGATTCTGAACACCATCACCCTTTCTAATTTTGGAGTGTTTGCTGGAAAGCAGACCATCGACCTGACTCCCACGCGCTCGAAGAATATCGTGCTATTCGGGGGAAAAAATGGGGCGGGGAAAAGTACGCTTCTGGAAGCAATTCGCCTATGCCTTTATGGGCAGTCCGCATACCCAGAGCTAACATCTCGGCCAAAGTACGAGTGCTATCTTGAGAGCAAGATCCACGCTGACCCGAATGCCCTAATTCAACCACTCTTTGCGTCTGTGTCGCTGCGCTTCACATTTAGCGAGGAGGACGGCTCTCACGTCTTCGATCTTACCCGCCTCTGGGAGCGGAAGAGTGACTCAAAAGTCATTGAACAATTTGACCTGACGCGAGACGGCGTTCCTGTCGACGACGTGTCCGCTGAATACTGGCAGGATTTCGTTCGAGACCTGATGCCGCTTGGGATATCGCAGTTGTTCTTCTTTGACGGTGAGAAGATCCAGCAGCTAGCAGAAGATGCATCTGATCAGCAGACGTTAGCTGAAGCTGTGAAGTCAATGCTCGGCTTGGACATTATCGAGCGGCTGCATGTGGATATAGGCATCTATCGTTCGAGGAGCCTCCGAGCTGCTCGCGAATGGAGGGAGAATGAAAAGCTCTCCGCGCTTGAGGACCAGCTGGAAGCGGCTCGACAGAAACTTCAGTCAGCAGTTGGAGAGCAGCATCTCGCTCTCTTGAAGGTCGATGAAACGAAGGAGCAGATTGCCGAGCTAAATGTGGAAATAGCTGCCCAAGGTGGGAATTTTGCAAAGAACCGAGAGCGTCTCGTGTTGCAACAGGCGAAGCTGAAGGCAGAAATTGACAAGCACCACGAAGCGATACGGGACCTTGCTGGGGGATTACTTCCGTTCGCGCTGGTTACTGAGCTTTGCTCATCCCTGAAGAAACAGTTGCAGGTAGAACAGTCGCAAGCTAATGCGCAGGCTGTGAGTCGCTCCTTGGATAAGATCAAACAGCGACTTCTTGCCGACCTGAAAACGGGGCAATTGAAGGAGTCTCTGGCCCGCTCGCCAAGACATGTGCGTGATCAGGTAGAAGAGAGACTCCTGGCTTTGGTATCAAGTGGATCTGGGAAGACGGCCGCAAAACCAGTTTCTCCTATTCATAGCCTCTCCCTTGAGGAGTCCAGCCAGCTTCAGGTGTGGATCGACCAGGCTTCCCAAATCCCCGGCCGAGTTAAGGACTCGGCTCGGGCACTAGAGAGGTTCTATCGGGAGTTGCATGCCTGCGAGTCAGACCTTGCAAAAGTGCCGCCGGATGAAGTGTTGGCCCCACTCGTAGTGAAGCTGCAAAACCTACACGAACAACTTGGGCGCACGAGCTCCGAGGCCCTAGCGGGCGCGGAGAAAGTCGCATTGCTGCAGCAGCAGCTTCTGGAGATCGAGCGTGCACATAAGCGACTGTGTGAATCCGCTGCGGAGTCAGTTGGCGTGCAGAAGAATCTAGCGCTGGCGGAACGGATGCAAGCTGCGCTCTCGGATTACAAAAATGAGATCATCCGAAAGCGCATAGGACATTTGCAAGAGGCTCTAACGGAGTGTTTCAATCTGCTAGCCCGAAAGAAAGACGCGCTCCGTAGAATTCTTGTAGACCCAGAAGGATTTAGCGTGACATTGCTCGATAAGCGTGGGCATTGCGTGCCAAAGAGTCAGCTGTCGGCGGGCGAAAAACAGATCTACGCTATATCGGTCCTTTGGGCACTTGCAAAGGTGTCTGGAAGACCGCTGCCTATGATCATTGATACGCCACTCGCGCGACTTGATTCTGAGCATCGCCAGTCGCTGGCCAGATTCTATTTTCCGCTGGCGAGTCATCAGACGATCATTTTGTCGACTGACACAGAAATTGATGAAGCCTGCTTTGATGGGCTTCGGAAGTCGATCTGTAAGGCGTACAAGTTAGAGTTTGATCAACAAGAGGGGGGAACCTTCGTTCGGACTGGGTACTTCTGGAAGGGAAGCAATGAAGCTAACTAAGATCAGGCTCACGAAAGACGCATCGAATCGCCTACGCTTTCTTGCGGGGAAGACCGGGCTAACGCCCAATCTGCTTTGCCGACTTGGTTTTTGTCTTTCACTGGCTGAACCCCGTACGCCAAATCCCGACGACTTCCCGGAGGAGGATCGGGAGTTCAACAGGTACACGCTCTTGGGCGAATACGATTCACTGTTTATTGCGCTTCTGAAACAGCGTTGTTCCGAAGATGGATTACCGATTGATCTGCTCCCGGAGGTATTTAGGGCCCACCTGAACCGTGGGATCATGCTGCTACAAAACCGTGTGAAGGGGCTATCGGACTTGGCCGAGCTTGTCGCGTCAGCTCAGAAAACTTCACACCGCAGCCTATAGAGCTCCGGAGCGCTATTCAGTCAAGGCCATGTCGAGAGCTAGCGAATAAATGGGCAGATCTTCTCTCTCTACGCCGAAGCTCTTTTCAAGCATGATATCTACAATGGTCCGCCCATCAATCAAAGTAATAGGGACGGCGCCAAGTCGCACTGAATTCACTTTCGCCTCAGGTGTAAATTTTGAGGTCGTGAAAAATACGCCCATTTGACTTTGGCCTTGTATGTCGCCGCGAAACTGGTTCAACTCAGGTCGACCAACATTTGCCTTGCCCCAACGCTTACATTGAAATGCAACGTCGAAAAAGTCAAATCCAACCTTCAGTTGGCCATTCCCGTCTATTCCTCCGTCTCTTCCGTTTCGCGTTACGGTGACGGTCTTAAAGCCATAAGCTTTGAGCAGATTGCGGCAGAAGTGCTCAAATTGTTGAGGTGTCAATTTCTTAAGGATGTCGAGAATCCTTGAACGAAGCTCAGCGATATAGCGCTCGTGCTGTCTCCGTAGTGATTCGAGGCTTGGACTACCACCGGCCTTCACTTGTGGTCGCGCACGGCGTTTCCTCTCGCGTTGCCTGATAGGAGCTTCGAGAACGTCGTATTTGCCCGCTCCTAACGTTTTGAACAGTTTATTGGGAGCCGCCGAGGGGAAATCCAGTCCCAGGCAATGCCTTCTCACCTGACTTCCAACAATATGCACGGGATTATCAGCTTTGAATTCGTAGAGGTGCTGAGCAACGATTGCGTCGTGAATCTCGATGATCGTTAATGCACGCCCCCTTTCTCGAATTACCTGTTCGATGGCCTGAACGATCGTTATGCGAGATCCTTGCGCAGATGATTTCGGACCCACCTCATTAAGATCTTTTGCCACGGCAACAGCATCGCGAGAAGTCTCCATAGTATCGTTGGACTCCAGTCTCTTGATATGACAAAGCCCCATCACTGGCCCTGCACAGCGCGATTTTGGAAATCGGTCTACATCCTAAATATAGCTAGGCCACGTTTTACAAGCTCATCTTCGCGATCTCGAAGTTGTTTTTCCTCAAACCTGGAGAGTTTCGCGAGCTCTCTGTTCAGCAGGACCTTCGACTCAGCATAGACTTTCTTCTTTGCGGCGAAGCTTTGGTTTGCGGCCTTCGTGTTGTCAGCCGGAGCCCAGAACGATAGATTCCCCAATCTGTTCTTCAGAGGCTCCAGGGCTGCGTTATTGGTCGTTGCATTACGAGGATATACGTGCTCGATCTCGATCTGACCGAAATCGTAAACTGACGATTTATCTTTGCACTTTGGCACACCAGCCGCGCCTGCCTTGTACCACGCGTGAAATTGTTCAATGGTGGTAAGGAAGTACTTTGGGACTGTATTTCCGGCTTTTTCCCGATACACGAGCTCGGATCGAATGCCTTGGCTAAATACGTCATCGCCTGCATACGTATCTTGCAGTGTCTTTAGACCAGCCCTGAGTGCCGACGTCTTATAGTCTTTTGGAGATTTTCGTATTTCCACAGCGTTTGCGAGAAAAATACTATCCAGCTTGCTGGGGTGCTGTCGGCAGCAATGAATATAGCGAAACACTGAGAATTCCAGAATATGGACCACTGCTGCGAAGTTCTTCTCTGTGAGGTCGCACGATGCAAGAAGCAAAGGAAGAGAAAGTTCGTTCTTTAGTACGAGCAGCAAGAGCTTGAGCCGATTCCGCTCCCACACCGTGGCACTGCTCTCTTCATATGGCCATTCACCTTCGGAAATGCAATTGTAGAATACGAATGCAGATCGGATGAGTGCGAGCTGTTCAATGATTTGAGCGTGCGACAGAGTACGCGGAAAGAACTCATTTAGGAAGTCATCGAATAGGCTCCGGTGGCCAGCGCGTTTCCCGACCCGAGAAGCATAATAGACACGCAAGAAATGATCGACATGGCTCGCCTTAGCCGCTAAAAGTTCGTCCCAAATCACCTGAGCCTGCTCTTGGAGCGCATCTGATCCTTCAAGGCGCTCCAACGTGGTGGACCGAAGCAAATCTCCTTCACTGAGGCTTCTACCCCGATCATTCAGGACTTCAAACAGACGATACGCCTCATCTTTAGATTCGCTGACCAGATGTACCACATGGCAATCGTCAGTCGCAGCCTTGAATAGAATTCCTAATACCGTCAACTTTGACTTGTTGTCTTGCGTGCCAAGAAGCCGTTTAATGAATTCGTTGATGCTGCTGTTAGCTTTGATCAGCATCCTGTGTGATTCGCGCGATGGCGTCAGCGTTGTGCCTGCCAATAGTGCCGCGTAGAAATCCTTGTCTGCCTTGGACAGCACGACCCTCGGTTGCTGTACCGGTTTTCCATCGATCTCGTCAGCATACTGCAACAAATTAGTTCTAATTCCTTTGGCGCGGGCTTCCGCGAGTTCGGCATTGTCGGCTTCGCCGGCAATCTCGCAATCACGAGCTATTGCATTGTTCCAATGGTGCAACCGGGCAAAAAAAAGCCCAAATGTAGCAAGGCGCTGCTGCCCATCTATAACCTCGTATCTGCGACCGAGTGCGTTCTGCGCAACATGTTGCAGACACACCAGTCCCCCAAAGAAGTGTCTTTTAGGAGCGCTCTTTTGTCTGGCCAGAAACGCATTCTCCAGATCATTTATAAAGTCCTTCAGTTCCTCTTCTTCCCAGGCATACGACCGCTGATACTTCGGAACCTGATAGGGGGCTCTCTGGGCGAGTAGATCGCCAATCTGCAGATCGTTGGCATTCATTAAAGTGTAGCCTTCCGCAAGCAAGGAGATACGGGCGCGCTCACGCGCCCAAGTTAAGCCGCCAGCTCTAGCCGAAAGAACTCTCTTCGGCGAGGTTGTGCACAGGCGTACAAGTTGCGAGGTGTCATGAAAACGCGATCATTCTAAAAGGTGAGTCACGCAGCACACAAGGAGTATCGTCCAGTATTGCTCGTGCCTAGTCGGATTCTGGGCGGCTCAGGACCTTTGCTTCCGTTTGTTCTCCCATCTTCCGAAACGTGAAATGTCCGTTCCAGCGCAGAGGCGTGATGATTGCTCCGCGACTCTTCTCCCACTTCTGACTCCTCCGGATGGACGCCGCTGCGCGGCTCGGACGGGCGCTTCAGGTAGCGCCGGTTTCGCGCCAAACAAAACACCGCGTTTGTCACTCACCGCGCCCCCACTCGCACCCTGCCACCCTCCGGAGTCCTCCGTTCCGCCCCTTCCACCGTTCCGTCTGTTTTTGTCCGCTGTCGCGGCTGTGAAGAACAAAAACAGCCGGAAACGGCAGAAAGGGAACAAAAACATGGAATTCAGCAGAAACAGCCACAGTAACCCCGCGCCGCACAGGAAGAATGCGGCGCTCCGCAGCACCAGCGAATCGCCCTACCAGCAGCGCACCACCGAGCGCGAGAACCCCGCGCAACAACTCATCAAGCAGGCCGTGGACTTCCTGATCCAACAGCTTGAAGCTGGCAAGAGCGAGACGTTAACCGCGTATCTCGCTGCGATGGCACGTTTCCACCAGTACAGCTTTGGCAACATTCTCGCCATCGCCCGGCAACGCCCAACGGCAACCCGCGTAGCAGGCTTTGGTACTTGGAAGGAGTTGGGCCGCTTCGTCAAGCGAGGCGAAAAGGGTATCCAGATTCTCGCCCCGATGATTGGAACCCGGCGGAAGAAGGATACGGAGCAGCAGGACAAGAGCACCAGTCAGGAGAGCAGGCCCGCGCCTGTGCTGATCGGCTTCCGCGCGGTCTATGTTTTCGATGTGGCGCAGACCGAAGGCCCGGAGCTTCCCGAGCTTGAGCACAACGTAAGCGGCGAAGTCGGCGCACACCGGGAACGGCTGATTGCTTTCCTGAACGCGCAGAGCATCGCGCTGGAGTTTAACGAGAGGATTGCCCCGGCGCTTGGCGTCAGCTATGGCGGGAGAATCGCGCTTCTGCCCGGTCAGTCTCAGGCCGAGGAATTCACCACGCTGGTTCACGAAACCGCGCATGAACTCTTGCACAAGGCCGAGCGGCGCACCATGACCACCAAAACCGTTCGCGAGACCGAGGCCGAGGCCGTCGCCTTCATCGTCGGGCAGGCCATCGGCCTTGAGATGGGAACCGCCTCTTCCGACTACATCCAGATGTACGCCGGGAACGCGGCGCTTCTGGCAGAGAGCCTCGAAGTCGTCCAGCGCACCTCCTCCGTGATCCTCGGAGCCATTCTCCCCGAGGAAGCCTCCCAGAACAGCAAGTCCGTTCAGGAGGCGGCGGCGTAATGGAGACCATCGTTCGCATTCTCATGGAGGCCGGGATACTGGAACCCGGCTTCCATATCCACATCGACAATCCGCCGTGGATGCCGCTCGACATCGAGGACATCCAGCAGAACGGCCCAAACGGTCTGCCGTCGCTTTCCGTCGCGCACTATGGCGAACAGAACGGCGACCTCATGCGCGACCCCGAGATGCTTTTCGAGATGCGCCGGGAGGCCGGCACACTCGAACTCGACGCCTACTACTGGCGCAACGATTATCTCGGCATCGAGGAGTATTCGAGCTTGCGCGACAACGCGGCGATGAAGCGCCAGCACGAGAGCTTCGCCCGCACTTGGGACCGCAATCTCCGCGCACAAGGTTTTCTCGAAGCCTTTACCCACAACTCAATTCGCGGCTAGTCCGCTCTTGCGGAGCGGACACGGCCAACGTGCATCCGCTCCGCGCGCCTTCACCAGTTAACCGCTCGAAAGGAGCTTGTCATGGAAAACACAGTCCTCAACGCCACCGAGTACCGCGACCTTCCGCTTGTGTCGCTTAACGAATCGAAGACCAATCCGCGCCGCGTATTCAACGATGCGGCTATGCAGGAGCTTGCCGCCAGCATTCGCGCACAGGGCGTATTGTCGCCCTTGCTTGTTCGGCCACTCGCCGAGAACAGCTTTGAGATCGTGGCAGGAGCGCGGCGCTATCGCGCAGCGCAGATGGCCGAAGTTGCCACCGTGCCTGTCCGCATCGTCCATCTTTCCGATGCGGAGGTCTTGGAAGCGCAGCTTGTCGAAAACCTGATTCGCGCCGAGATTCACCCGATGGAGGAGGCGGAAGGTTTCCGTGCCTTGCTCAATCTGGAGGAGCCGAACTACAGTATCGAACAGATTGCCGCCCGCGTCGGCAAACAGCCCTCGTTCGTCGCAGCCAGGTTGAAATTGACCGAGCTTGTCCCCGCCGCAGTGGAAGCCTTCTACGCCAACGAAATCGGCGTCGGCCATGCGCTCTTGCTGGCGAAGCTGCCCGCCGACCAGCAGAAAGCAGCGCTCTCGGCGTGCTTCAAGGAAGTCTACAACGGCGAGCAGAAACCAGCGCGAGTTCTGCTACCCCTGCGGAACCTGCAATTCTGGATCGAGACGAACGTCTTGCTTGCCCTGAAAGACGCGCCCTTCGACAAGCACGAGACACAGCTTGTCCCGGCAGCGGGAAGCTGCGGCGACTGCCCGAAGCGCACCGGACACAACAAGCTGCTGTTTGCCGACGACCTCGGCAGACAGGGCGACCGTTGCACCGATCCGTCCTGCTATCAATCGAAGCTGGCAGCCCACGTGGCGAAGGTAATTGCCGCCAAACCCGAGCTTGTCCAGATCAGTACCTCCTACGGGACTCAGAAGGAAGGCAGCCCGGTTCTGCCGCGCAACAAGTACACCGCGATCCGCGACGAGAAGCCGAAGTCGAAGGACGAGGCCACCCGCCCGGAGTTCAAAGTGTGCAAGTTCGCGACCGACGCCATCATCACCGAGGGCAGCGACGTAGGGAGCATTCAGAAGGTCTGCGTCAATCCCGACTGCCCCGTTCACCATCCCAAGAAGGCAACCAGCGCGGGCACGAACGACGCGCAATGGAAGGCCGAGCAGGAAAAGCGGCGCAAGGAGGAGGCCATCGCCAACGCCACCGGATTGCGCGTTCTGTCCGCAATCAGTGCGGCAGTCCCGGTGCGGGTGACGAAACGAGACCTCTTGTTTGTTGTCGAGCGTCTGGCGAACCTTCTTGATGAAAACCGGGTTGCGATTCTTGCGCGGCAGTTTGGCATCAAGAAGGCCAAAGACAACGACTCCCCCGCCAAGCTGTTCGCCGCTTTCCTGCGCAGGGCCGACGAGGGAGCACTGGTTCGGATCATGGTCGAGGCGGTCATTCTGCTAACAGCCTCGCGCGGCAACTCCGCGCAGGTATTGCGGGATGCGGCCACAGCTTACAAAGTGGACACCGACGCCATTGCCGCCAAGGTCAAACAGGAGTTTACTGCGAAGGAAAGGACCAGGGCGGAGAAGAAGACCACGCCGAAGTCTCGTGCCAAGAAGCCCGCCGCGTAGCCCGGTTCAACCAAAATCCTTTGCGGAGCCTGAGCGATCAGGCTCCGCGTCTTTCTGGCTGCCCGTCCTCCCTCCCTTGTTCGTGCTCCCGCTGGGCGGGAGGTCATTCTTCACCCACCCGACGGGCAGACGCGCCATTTCTTGGCGCGCGGGCGCTTGGTGCAACATCTGTGAATTGAACGGATATTTCTGAGGATCGAAATCACCTCTCGGGTCGTGGCGGCCTCCGAACCACTTGGGCGACTATAATTCCACGCATGGAAGGTTCTGCCAAACAGCACTTTATCGAGTCGTACTTTGGCGCTTTCGGACAGAGAATTGATCGCCTGCAACAAATCCGCAAGCCATTTCCGGATGAAGCTTTTACTCTGTGTCTGGTCTACATTGACAGGCTCGCATCCGGCCACTTTGGAGGGAACGCGGGCTTGAATAGACGAAACTTCTCGCGGGCACTTAAGGAGTTGAGCGGAAATCCGCTGTTCGGAATGATTCACCCCCGTCAAGTCATGAGACGGGCTCGGCACGATTTTCCATCTGCAGTGCCGATCATCAGATCGGTAATCAACAGGCAACGGAACACGCTCGTATTGGAGGATGAGCTTGCCTCGGAGATCCGCAAATCGACTTTGCTTGAAACCGACAAGACGAAACTGGTCGAGAATCTGTGGCGGGCATCCATCGCGAACATCGTGTATGACCATATCCGTGTAGCAGAGGTGCATGGCCCCGGAAGTGGAGGCCTGTCGTTCGATAAGACGGTCTACGCGGGAAACACTGGCGTAACACTGGATTTTGATATGTTCTACAATGCGCTGGGCCAAATCCTTGAAAAGGTTAGAAAAGTCTCGATGGCCACCGGGCAATGGTTTGGCAATCCAGATTACATGAGAGAGCGTTGCTGAAGCTCAGGTTGGTTGGAGAACATGGGCGTGCCTAAGACAAGTCTCTTCCTGCTATTAGCTGCCCTAAGCTGCCTTGGGCAAGCGCAAACACTCAGTGAACTGAAGGTACGCGCGGACGCTGGAGATGCTGACGCGATGCACACCATTGGCATTAGATACTGGCTCGGTGAGGGAGCTGAACAGGAGTGTGCCCCGTTGGAGTGCAAAACGGCGTTCGCAGCAAAAGACCAAAACTACACGGAAGCCATGCACTGGCTTAAACTCGCTGCGGACAAGGGCAACGACGAGGCCATGAACGACATTGCCATCATGTACGAGAAGGGCTTGGGGGTGACTCGAAATTATGACAAGGCCATGTACTGGCGGCGCCTCGCAGTCGAAAAAGGAAACAACGCTGCCATGTCCGGCATCGGCTCGATGTATGTCGGTGGTCTCGGGGTAAAACAAGACTACGCGGAGGCTATGCGTTGGTATCGAAAAGCGGCGGACGCGGGCAACGATATTGTGTTTGATTTTCTTGCCCGTGGGTACGAGCACGGGTATGGAGTGAAAGCCAATCTCCCGATTGCCGCCTATTGGTATGCCAAGTGCGCCAACAGTTCATTATGCGCGAGGGTTTCGTCCGCGAAGGCTGACCTGGCCAGGCTGAGAAAGCGTGGTGTTGTTCCGGCTAAATCGGGTGATCTTCCCGAGGGCACAGCAGGAGATCAATTGGGTTCCCCAAAAAAGAAGTAGGAGTGTACCGGCCGGCATAGGCTTTGGCGAGGCGCCACTCAACCACTTTTCATTGAGTGGGGTCCCGCATCCCTCCGCCTCGGCCCTTGGCGTAGGTTATGAACGGATGGCCTGTGCGGTCGTTGCTTACGGAGCTCGTTCATCGGGCACTGCTCACTCATTGATTGGTGACGTGCTCCCAGGGCTCGCCGGAGGCTCTGCCTGGTGTGCTGTGGGCGTTGCCGCTGCTGAAGGTGCGCTAGGTATCGCCGACTTGACAGGCGAAACCTTTGTGAAATCAAATTTTTGTTCAGCTAGAGTGCGTTCCATCCTCACAATCGTCTTCGTCATCTCGCACAAGACAACAGCATCTTCAGCAGAAACCGTAGGCTCAGACAAGCTCCCATGTCCGGCCAGCGGCTCCTTGTTGCGATTGTTGTAAACGTCGTGCATGTAGTTCAGGATGGGCTCGGGAAGAAGGGACTTCTTCTTGTATCCAGCGAAGAAGCTTCCTAATGTCTTGTCATTCACTGCAGGGTTCTGGATGACGTCTTTGGCTAAGGTCTCGAAGATGCTTGCTGAGGCGTGCAGAACACCGGCGTAATCTTTTTGAGAGAAGGCTGCATCCATGCGGGCAACCAGCTTGCGAACATTTGGATGATCCGCCGACAGATCGACCTCCGGAATGGCATCCTCGGCGGTAATCTCAATGGCCACCCTGAATTCGTCGAAGCCTCCAGTGTTTTCGAAGCTGAAGCCGCAATTGTAGTGGCTCAATATCCCATTGACCTGCTTCATGCTCATCATTCCCCGCTGTATATAATCGGCAAGGATTTCAGCGAGCTCCGGTGTAGACGGCAAGCGCATGATCAGTTCGCGCTGACCATGGTGCCACGCGTGCTCGGCAGGATGGTACTCCCCCCACTCCCCGCCCTCCAAGACATAGATCGGCCTCCCTATGACTTGATTGGCGATGTTGATGTACTCGTTCTCCCGGATTAGAGCTATCCCACCGTCATCATCGCCACCGGGTACCAGACACCTGTGTCGGATTATCCGAGTCAGTTCTAAGCGGGCTTCACTAGGAACGACCTCAAGCTCCAGAGCTTGGCGTTTCTTCTGAGTCAATCTCATAAAGGGCATGGCCGAATTGTACGCTCCGAAGACGCTATACACCCGCTGTCTACTTCAGCAAATGTCGGAATAAGCTAGTCTAATGAAAACCTCGTCAGTGGCCGGAGCACGCCCCACTGTACAGACTCAGAAAGGCCAATCCTCGCTATGATTGAAGGCATGGGGTGGACATCGCCGGAAGCCAATGAGCTGTTCAATTTCATAGTCCGTGGCATGGCGGAGGAGCGACGCAAGCAGCGCAAACGGATTTGTGACGCGCTGAAGACGCCCCCAACCACGGAGGAGACTCTCGCTCAACTGTGCTCGCTGTCGCCGCAAGACTTTGAGCGTGTGATGCGCGCACATCCTGCCTACAAAACACAACGCAATATTGAATCCATCCAGACAATGATCGAGGTGTTCCATCGCGCAATGTCCGACTTGAAAACTGCAGTAGGAGAATTTCCAACTCTCGGCCCACCCGATGCTCGGGGCCAACGTGAAGCCTTGGAGATAGCGGTCTCGGTTCGCGTGAATAAAGAGTTGCTCGCCGCGGTCGGTGCGTCCCAATCCTTGGTCGCTTACAGCCGGCGGGTGAGGGATCAACTACCCTCGGATCTCTTCGACAAAGAGCGTATAGAGGTATTCGACGAGAATGAGCACGCGCTCGTCAAGGATTTGCGAAACCTGCTTGCCCATCAATTACACACCGCTGCGAACTGGCAGACCGTCTACTCGAAGGGCAGCCGCTCCACTCATTTCAAGATAGAGACAGAAGATCTTTTGGCGGAAGCAGAACTGAGTGCCGCTGCGAAATTACATCTTGCGACCCTTGGCGAAACAGTAGACGTCAGCGAACTTCTCTCTAACTATGCTGAACGTGTTGATCGATTCTATGGATGGCTTCTTCCGGAACTCGAAAGGTACTTGCCCGAATCCGTCAAAGACTTTCGTCGTTGCCGAGACACCGTGAAACACCATCATGGACGCCAAAGCTACAAGCTGCTGCTCGGGCTCTGGATACAAGCAAACGCTGACCCTTATGCCCATCTGTCCAAACACCTCACCTCGGAGCAACTCGCTACCGTATCCAACTTGCCGCATAGATCCGCGACACAGGTGGACTACATCATTTCGTGTCTCGACCGCACAGGTTCTTGCAACGAGGAACTGCGAAAGTTGGTCTACCTTCTTTTCAAGGTGGTCAGTCCCAACGACGCCACATAGCCGTTTTCGCCACGCTTTGCCGGAAAGCCAGTACCCGATGCAGATCAGACAAGTTGTCACCAATGGTTCGCCCCTTGACTTGGCTAGAATCGATTCTCTGGATGGTTAACAACGGTTGGGGCTACACTTGAATCTCTCCGTAAGGCGTTTACGAGAGAACGACTTACCTGCAAGAACGTACGGCAGGAGAAAAGGAGTTCAGCCGTGAGCGATTCAAATCAACCCAAACCAGAACTCAATCACTTCCATGTATGTGTTCATTGCGGAAGCGCGTTCCGAAGAGAAGAACACGAGGGCAGAGCGCTCACTTCAGGCATCTATTTATGCCCGAAGTGCGGACTCGAAGGGCCCCTCAACGTAGTGATACGGGAAGATGAAGACCACGAGCACAACGACGGCTGTCCTCCAGGCGGTCTTTCATCCAGCTAGAGGCAAACGCCCCTGCTGCGCCGGACGTGTGCTTCTCAACTTGCGGCCGGCAGCGCGGACAAATTCACTCACCAGACGGGATTTGTCGTCCGCGCGTGTCGCCAGCTTCGTCACCAGCCGCAGGCGTTCCTCTGCCAGCGGCCGCATTGTGACTCCATCGCGGGCAATTCGCCATGCGCCGCCACGGGTCAGGAATGCCGCTCCTTTGTGCTGCAAAATCAGCTCGGAAGCCTCCTCGGCAGTCATGACGTGATGTACCTCGGGAACGGGAATTCCTTTCTCCTCCCGAACGCCCTGGATCATTTCATGAAGATGCGGATTCACGTGCGGCGCTGGAAGAATCCAGTCCTGACCAGATAGGTCTTCGAGCCGAAGCTCCTTGTTGCTTCTCAGAGGATGATCTTTCGGCAGGGCAATGTAGATCGGAGCCTCGGCAACCATGAGGAGGTTGAGCTTGGGCGTATCGGGCACAGCCGTGACCAGCGCCACATCTAACTTCCCCAAAGCGACCTGATGCGCCAGTTCGTGAGAGTAATGGCTCCATTGCTTGATCTTCAGGCCAGGGAATAGCGGAAGCTGAATCGACAGGAGTGCGGAAACGAGGTACGGATCGGTATAGGCGGACTTCCCGAGATTGAGCACCTCATCAGCTCCGCGCGATGCCGCCGTGGCGCTCAAGACCGCACGTTCGGCGTGCAGCAGAACATAGCGAGCTTCCTGTACAAAATGGCGGCCTGGCTCGGTCATCTCCACAACCTTCTGATTACGCTGGAATAGACGCAATCCGACCAGCGATTCCAACTCCATGATTCGTCTGCTCAGTGTCGATTGATCGATGCGCAGGCGTTCGGCTGTTTGGGAGAAGTTGAGCTCTTCCGACAAGACTATCGCGGCTTGAAACAATCGAATATCTGGTAACACCATTGCGATCCTCCGGGATCAGACCTGGAAAGGAGGGCAAGCACATCAGTTCTGCGTTTGGGGGGGACAAACGCCAAGATTCCGATTCGATGCGGCTCCAGAGACTCCGGTTGCACAAATTATGGTGAAACCGTCGTTATGCGTGGCGTGCATAACGCTGTGCATGGAATTCATTGGACGGGTATCTTGGTCCACCCCAATCTGTTTGCAGCGAACGGAGCGCCTGTGCTCAAAGGACGCCGCAGATTTCAGGCGCATGACAGGCCGATGGAGGTACGCCCTTTATGGGTTCAATGCCAATGCCGCAAGAGGCGGTCGATCTGCTACTGACCGCCGAGGAAGTCGCTCTCAAACTGAAGGTCAGCAAAGATTGGGTCTGGGATCATTCTTCCCGGCGCCGGCCCTATCTACCCGTCATTCGCATGAGCGACGGTGCGCTGCGGTACCGGGCGAGCGGGATCGAAGAGTTTCTAAAAGAGCGCGAACGGGTCTCTCTTTTTCGGCGGAAACGCCGGTAAAATGGAGATGGCCCGCTTATTCCCCCACACAGAATCCGAGGAATAAATGGGAATCTCGCATCAGAAGGGCTGGGTCCGTCTTCGCGGAAGAAAGTGGTACGGGTACTTTCGCAGAACGGAGTTGGACCCGGAAACGAATCAATCGAAACTCAACGTCGCGCAGGTCATCCTTGGGTCGAAACCGGAGATGTCGAAGTATGAGGCCAGGGAAAAGCTGGAGCGCGAGATTGTCAGACTTGGCGGCCAATCCACAGGTGATCAATCCGTTGTCAACGGCTCAATCACTTTTGAGTGGTTCGTCAACAACCGCTACCTGCCACTGAAAGAGGCGGACTGGAGAGAGGAGACGGCCAAGGTGAAAAAACACCTGATTCAAGCTGATCTCGTCGATACATTTGGGGACGCGCGCCTTGAAAACATCGATAAATTCGCTCTGCAGACGCATCTCAATCGGTTGGCTCAAACCCGTTCGCGTGACCGCGTGTTGCAGGTCCGGGCGTACTTGCAGGCCATCTTTGCCGAGGCCGTTGACCAGGACTTCATCGGAAAAGATCCTGCACGCACGATTAAAGTTCCGGCGCATCTGAAAGAGACCGACAAGACCGTACTCAACTGGGATCAGTTGCGGGCTGTTTTGTCGCGGCTCGAACGACGTGACCGGATTTTGCTTGAACTCGAAATGACCAATGCGCTTCGGCCCAGTGAGTTGTTCGGGCTGAAGTGGAAGTGCTTCGATCCGGCGACATCTTCGATCAAGATCGAAGAGACCACGTACAAGGGGAAGATTCGCCCGTGGGGCAAGACCAAGGGAAGTCTGACGACGATCCCGATTGCCTCCGAACTAGCGGAAGAACTCCAGGCGTGGCGCAAGCAGTGCCAGCAAGAGCAGCAGCAAAAGAAGCATTGGCAGGGGCCTACCGCGAATGATCCGGAGGGATTCATCTTTCCGGGACGTAACGGCGGGTTCATCGATTCAAGCAACTATCGGAGGCGCGTTCTGCTGAAGTACGCCGAGGAACTGGAACTGCCGAAACTGACGTTCCAGGTGATACGGCGCACCATCGCCACGCTGGCACGAAAGAAGGGCGATGTGAAGGATGTGCAGGGCGTGATGCGCCACTCGCGAACGGCGACGACGACCGATGTCTACATGCAGCAACTTCCCGAGGGCGTCCGGGTAACAGTGAACTCCATCCATCAGGAACTGACGCGAAAAAGCGGCGGGAATGACGATGGTGGACCGGAACCTTCAGGGCCGCCGGCAAACAGGGGCAGGGTCCTGAGCTTCAGCACGAGGAAGCCGGTGCGACAGGTTGCTGTAGAAAAGGGAAAAGGCAAAGCAGTTTTTGCAGGCCGTTGAAAATTTGCTGCCAAAATGCTGCCAAGCTGAAGGGAAGGAAAGTTGCTAAGTTGTTGAGAAATTTGGTGGACCTGGTCGGGATCGAACCGACGACCTCTTCCATGCCATGGAAGCGCGCTCCCAGCTGCGCCACAGGCCCACTTCAGTAGGAATCGCAATTACTTGCGACTCACCCATTCTTACTTAGCGAGGGTTGTTAAGTCAAATTCTTGCTCCCCGCGTGTTTCCTGCTCCGATTGAGGTTTTCCTCAAGGAGCTACTTTTTCGGCCAAGGGAGCGCCGGGTATGCCGGCTAAAAATGGTGCGTGTACTGTGCGACTCTGGTGCCTTATACTGCAAAAACCATGAACAACTTACGTCTTGAGATCGAGCGGCTGTTTGAGCTGGGAATGGAAGCGAAGAAATGCTCCGGGGCACTGGGAACATTTCTGGCGTTTCGCGAGGCACTGTCGCGGGGAGAAGTGCGCGCGGCGGAAAAACGTGACGGGCGTTGGGAAGCCAACGTCTGGGTGAAGCAGGGCATACTGCTGGGCTTTCGGCTGGGAGCGGCAGAGGAGACACATGCCGGAGAAGTATTTTCATTTGTAGATCGACACACTTATCCGGTGAAGCAATTCCAGTGCTCCGACGGGGTGAGAATTGTTCCCGGTGGCTCGACGGTGCGTCAAGGGGCGTACCTGGCCAAGGGTGTTATCTGCATGCCTCCTATGTATATCAACGTGGGCGCCTATGTAGATGAAGGGACAATGGTCGATTCCCACGCGCTGGTTGGGTCATGCGCACAGCTCGGCAAGCGTGTGCATTTGAGCGCAGCCTCGCAGGTGGGAGGAGTGCTGGAACCGGTCAATGCAACGCCCGTAGTGATTGAAGACGACGTACTGATTGGCGGCAATTGCGGCATCTATGAGGGCACACAGGTGATGCGGAGAGCGGTTCTCGGTTCAGGCGTGGTTTTGACAAGATCGACTCCGCTGTTCGATACGGTGCGGGGAGAGATTTACCGCGCAACGGAGACGGAGCCACTGGTAGTGCCCGAGGGCGCTGTGGTTGTCGCCGGAGCGCGTGCGATAACCAGGGGCAAGGCCGCCGAGTGGGGACTGAGCGTGTACACGCCGGTTATTGTGAAGTATCGCGACGAAAAGACGGAAAAAGGCGTGGAGTTGGAGGACTTGCTGCGGTAAGGAAAGGGAAACTAAGGTTGTTCCCCGGGGAAAACTAAAGCGAAGCTATTGATTCCAGATTCGGTGTTGCGCTATTAAGCGGCGCTGCCGTGAGCTGCTCGTTTATAATTTCTTATTGTGCTTACAACTCGATCCCACCCAGAGTTGGAACTACGCCGACTCTGGGCTGCCTGCCCAAAGTCAAGGCGCAGGTAGCCGGAAATACTTAGTGAGAGGCGCGAGCCCCCCCCGATAAGCACAAGAGAGACAGACTCGATCAATGCAATTGGAAGTGGAACTAGATTTACCTGTTTTTCCGACAAGACTCCTTCAAAGCACTCAAATCGGATATCTTACAAGTCTCAGTGTCGCCCAGGGAGCACATTTAAAACCTTGGGCGGCAGATGGCAATTTTAATAACGGTTTTCCGCAGATAGAACGCCCTCTGAACTGGGTTCACCCTGCTACCCGGTTTTCCATTCCCATTCTTGTGCAAAACACTGGTTCAGATATCTTCCGTGCGGGAGAAACCGTGGCCAGCGTTGGGAGGTGACTCTTGGCAACTCCCAGTAGAAGATCGATATGGACCGAAAACATATTGCAGGGTTTGGCACCCACTCCTGGGCGCATGGAGGGAGCTCTAAGAACGGCGGCTGCCGTCACAATTGCGACCTACCTTTTGTTATGGCTGCGCATACCGCAAATTCCCCTAGGGATGTATTTTATTTTTCTTGTTTCTTATGAGACAGCGTACCTGACCCTACAGGAGAGTATCCTCCAGCTGTCTTCCGGGTGCATAGCGGTCGCGGCTGCGCTGCTATTGGTAGAGGTGACGGACAACGATCCCATGGCTCGAGTCCTGGGAATCGCCTTCTTCACTTTCGTTGCCGGTTTCTTTTTGCGGGCATCTACTCGCCCATCGGCGCCGATGGTATTTGGAATATATGCGATCGTCTCGCTGTCCTGGTGGGAGCGGCATTTATCCGCGGAACAGCGAGTTCATCTTTCCATGTGGCCTATGGCGGCAGGAGCTGTGGCCGTGGCGTGCAAGGTTGCCATCGAGTACGTGTTTACCCGACGCGATCCTCAGGCTGAGCTTCAGGAAGATATGGATCTCCGTCTTGAAGCCCTGGAACGGCTCTTCCGGTTGTATGCCGAGAAATCTCCGGAAAAGAAAATAAGACAGCAGCTTCTGGTAGTTAGTCGTTATGCCCTTGCAGGCCAGGGAAAAGCGCAGAATCTACTGGAAGAACTTCGTATTCACCCAGCGAAGGATGTTTCTGCCTGTTCAATTTCGCCCAGTTTGATCCCGACGATTGCGCAGCTCCTGGATCTGGGGACCGCACTGGGCAGGCATGACATGTCACGCCTGAGCGATAGCGACCGAGCACGATTCCAGCGGATGGCATCGGTGATAGCCGCGACTCGAACTGGAAGCACTGAAAAACTTGAGTCCCTGCTGAAAAAGACCTCGGAAATGGAAACCGATTTGCTCGGACAACTGGAAGAAACCATTTGCAATTTGGGTAGCACCTCCGAGGCTGAACGTGTCTTATTTCCTGAAAGGCTGAAATCTCTGTCCGCAAGGAAAAAAGATTCCTGGTTACGCCGGGATGCCTGGACGAACCCGACGTATCCAGTCTATGCAATGAAGTTGAGCCTCTCGGCCACTCTTTGCTATGTAATTTACAACGCGCTTGCCTGGCCTGGCATTTCAACCGCAGTTCTCACCGTGCTTGTTACGGGACTCAGTTCTACGGGTGCGACCAATCAGAAGATGTTTTGCCGTATCGTGGGCGCCATTTTAGGGGGCCTGTTGTTTGGGCTTGTTTGCCTTGTCTATCTCTTCCCTTATACCGACACCTCGATTCCATTCATGGTGCCAATGGCCTGTGTCGCATTTATCAGTGCATGGATCGCACGTAATTCCCACATTCGTTATGTCGGAATGCAGGTTGCGTTGTCCTTTTTTCTTCTTGCCTTTGAAGGCTTTTCAGAGCCCACGGGATTGGCTCCTGCCCGTGACAGATTGATCGGCATCTTCCTGGCTCTAATTGTGATGTTGCTGATCTTTCATCAATTTCATCCAGAGCGAACCGTGGACAAAATGCGCACTGGACTAGCTCGCCTTCTTGCAATTGATGCCGAGCTGATATCTCTTCTTCGGGCGAATCACTTCGACGAAATATTCGCGTTACGGGAGGATGCCAGTGAGCTGGTCGGAACCTTGCGCGAGCTTGCCGAAGTCATTCCTTATGAATTCGACCAGAAAGCCGAAAGAGACCTGGTCATCAGCCAGCGTATTCAGAACGCCGCTTCAACGGCATACAGCGTGTTTCTCACGACGGTTACGTGGCCTCGAACGAGTGAACTTCCTGACTGGGACAAGACGTCCCAACATGCATATGCAGTGCTGGAGGAAGGATTACGTGATCTCTCCGGATCGCTGCAAAGCATGACGATGCCCGAAGGTCTGGAGGAACTTAAGGCTGAAGTTTCGCAATATCCGGAGCCCATCCAGACCACGCTCAAGTTTTACGTGGATCTGCAAAATCAATGCAAAAGAATACTTAGCGGCTCCTCTATAAGCGGAATACAGCTTCGGGGTCTGTCCGCGCGTCATGTTTAAGTCTGTAATCGTGAGCGGAAAAGTGCTACTGGTTGTTCGCGGGTGGTCCAGAGTTGTTCAACTCTGGACCACCTACGCATTAGATATGCATTAAATACGCATCAAAAAGGAGCATCTGCGTCAGCAGTTTCCTAATCTGTACAAATAGTAAGTGAATACGAGCGCGTGCAAAGAGCCGTTTGAACGGAAGATACTATGCTCACTTATTTGCTTGCTTTCGTTGGCGGCGTGCTGACGATTCTGAGTCCCTGCATCCTTCCTGTCCTCCCGTTCGTATTTGCCCGCGCGGACGGTCCCTTTCGCCGCTCCGGCTTACCTCTGCTTATTGGCCTGGTGCTTACGTTTTGCATCGTCGCGATTGCCGCTGCATTCGGCGGACACTGGGTGGTGCGTCTTAATCAGGGCGGGCGCTATGCGGCGATGGTTGTATTTCTCGTTTTGGGTTTAACCCTGATTTTTCCGTTTCTAGCCGAAATCCTGACCCGGCCGCTGGTGCGCGCAGGCGGCCGCCTCCAGGGCGGACCTTCAACCGGAAGCGGTGTCGGGAAATCATTTGTGCTAGGAATCTCCACTGGATTGCTCTGGGCTCCATGCGCAGGGCCAATCCTGGGTTTGATCCTGACAGGGGCGGCAATCCAGGGACCCAATGTCCGCTCATCCTTCCTGCTGCTGTCTTTTGCATTGGGCGCGGCAACCGCTATGGGAATTGCGCTCTTTGCCGGGAACAAGGTGCTTTCCGCGCTCAAGCGCTCTCTGTCTTTTGAAGTCTGGATACGTCGAGCCTTGGGTGTCGCTGTAATTATGGGAGTGGTTGCCATCGCATTGGGCTGGGACACCAGCCTGCTTACGAAGTTTTCTTGGGTGAACACTGCCAGAGCAGAAACACGTCTGATCGGTGCGCTCGGCCCGGATAAATCCGCAATTATTGCGGTGAATGCAACTAAGTCACTTCCGGTTCTCTCTGACGAAGGACCAATGCCAGAGCTGAACGGCGCGGTGGCATGGCTAAACTCACCACCGTTGTCCCGCGAATCTCTTCGCGGCAAAGTGGTGCTCATCGACTTCTGGACCTACTCCTGCATCAACTGCCTGCGCACGTTGCCGTATGTGGAAGGCTGGGCCGCGAAGTACAAGGATGCCGGCCTCGTTGTCATCGGCGTACATACGCCCGAATTCGCGTTCGAAAAAGATCGGGCGAACGTGGAAAAGGCGGTCCGGGATCTCAAGATCAACTACCCGGTCGCCATTGACAGCGATCACAAGATATGGCGAGCCTTCAGTAATGAATACTGGCCGGCGCACTATTTCGTTGACGGGAGAGGACGGATTCGCTTTCGCCACTTCGGCGAAGGCGAGTACGAAGAATCCGAGCGGGTGATTCAGCAGCTTCTCAAGGAGAATGGCGCAACGTCATTGCCCGGAGAAACCAATATCTCTGCGACGGGTGCTCTTGCGGCTCCAGACAGTAACGATATGGGCTCGCCTGAAACGTACATTGGCTACCAGCGCGCCGAGCATTTTGCCTCGGCCGAGCCAATCACTCAGAATGCGGATAGAGCGTATACCTCGCGCCCAAGACTCTCCCTCAATCAGTGGGCCTTAAACGGAACGTGGAGGGTGGGTCCAGAAAGTGCAGTGCTTCAGAAAGCGCCCGGAAAAATTGTCTTTCGGTTTCATGCTCGTGACCTTCACCTGGTACTGGGACCCGCGAACAACGGCAAGCCAGTCCGTTTCAAAGTCAAACTCGATGGTACTCCGCCTGGCGAAGATCACGGCAGCGACATCGATGCGAGCGGAGCTGGCACGGTTCGAGATCATCGCTTATATCAACTGATTCGACAAAAAGGAACAGTGGAAGACCGAACGTTTGAAATCGAGTTTCTCGATCCCGGTGTACAGGCGTTTGCGTTCACATTCGGTTGATTCGGTGTCCGCTGAGCCTTACTGGTGCTTCTCCGCCGCTGGGACGAGGTCGGCAGCGATGTAGGCTTCGGTGCATTTGCTAAGCGTGCCTTGCGCTTTGAGGATGTACTCGATTGCGTCACGGACGGCACCCTCGCCTCCGCGATGATCCGTTATCACGTGGGCCTCGTCCTTCACGTCCTCGCGTGCGTCAGCTACGGCGAACGCAAGTCCACAGTTGCGCATCACTGGAAGGTCAATAATGTCATCGCCGACGAAGGCGGCTTCTTCGGGATGAAGATTTTCTTTTTTCAATATCTCGCGGAAGGCGCTGAGTTTGTCGGAGGCACCCTGATAAACGTGCTCGATCTTCAGGTCGCGTGCACGAAGTCGCACGGTTTCCGAGACACGCTTGGTGATGAGTCCTGTTTTGATGCCGCCGAGACGGGCAAGGGAGAAGCCTGCGCCGTCGTGGGCATGGAAGCCTTTGACTTCGATTGCCGATATTTCCGCACCGCTATTGCCTGCAGCGGGGATCGGGATAAAAAAAAGTTTGCCGTCGGTCATGACCCCATCGACATCCAGCAGCAGGAGCTTTATCTTCTTTGCGCGAGCCTTGGACATGGCGAAATTGTAGCATTTACGGGAGAGTTGAAATTGAAACGGGTTGGGTTGAAGCGGATGCGGCGCTCATTTTGACTCCAACAACGCAGGTGGCCCACATCCGCCATCTTTTGGGCGAATGTGGGGCGAGCCCGACAGCACAGAACAGCGCCAGATACCGCCATTCCGCAAGTTTTCTTGAAGATATTGCACGCACTCTGCATCTGACATTTCTTATGAGCGAGTGCTGGACAGAGCTTACTGGGCGGGTGCTGGTGCTGGTGGCTCATGCTGACGACGAGAGCATCGGTTACGGAGCGCTGCTGCAAAGGATGCGGGAGTCCGTGGTGGTGATTGCTACCGATGGCGCGCCGCAGGACCGGTTTTTCTGGGAGTCGTTCGGCTCCAGGGAGGCTTATGCGGCGGTGCGGCGGGAAGAGGCTCGGCGGGCGACGCAGCTGGTGGGGGTGCGAGAACTGTTGTTGCTGGCAAAAGAGGATTCGCGGCTGGAGGATCAGCGCTTGTTCTTGAATCTGGCAGCGGCATATTCGCTGCTGGAAAAAGTGATGAAAAGAGTGAGGCCGGAGGCGATTGCCACGCTGGCCTACGAGGGCGGGCATCCAGATCATGACAGTTGCAGCATTCTGGGGGCGAGACTTGGCAAAGAGTTTGGCGTGCCGGTGTGGGAGGCTCCACTCTATTCCCGGGGATCAGATGGAGCGATGCGGTTGCAGCGCTTCCTGTGCGAAACAGGCAGTGAATGTGCAGTGGATATCGCCGACGGAGAACTGGAACGGAAGCGGGAGATGTGTGCGCAATATGTGTCCCAGGGAAACTTTCTGCTGACGTTTGACGCTCGGCGCGAAATGGTGCGTCCGCAGGCGAAGTATGATTACGCGCGGCCTCCGCATGAAGGAGTAACGAATTATGAGCTGTGGCGCTGGTGGATGAGCGCGGCGGACGTGAGCGCGAAATTTGCGGAATTTCTGGAGATCGATAATTGAGCAAGCGCGTGTTGCTGGTGGCCTATCCGCTGTTGCCCGTGAGCGATGCGAGCGCGGGCGGGGCGGAACAGATTCTATGGACGCTGGAGCGGGAACTGGCGGCGCGCGGCTGGCAGACGACCGTGGCAGCCCCGGCTGGGTCGCGGGTGGCGGGAGAGCTGCTCGTGACCGGAAGTGCTTCCCAGGCACGCGACGATTTCGAAGAGCGCGAAAAAGAACATGCAGAGCGGGTAGTGGAGGCTTGCGCGAGCGGCAGGTTCGACATCGTTCTGGATCACAGCGGACACTTTTTTCGTCACGCGACGCGGGTCAACGGCTACGTGGAATATGTGCTGGCGACACTGCATCTGCCGCGGCCGCTTTATGCAGAAGAGGCTTTTGATGAGGTGCCGGAGAATCTTTACTTCAACTGCGTGAGCGAAATTCAGAGATCGACATTCATGGATGTTCCGCGCGTGCTGGGAGTGGTGCGGAACGGGGTCGCGACTGAGCGATTCCCGATAAGCGGGCAGAAGGGCGATTACCTGCTTTGGCTGGGAAGGATCTGTCCGGAAAAAGCTCCGCATATGGCGATTGCGGCGGCGCAGAGAGCGGGGTTGCCGATTGTAGTGGCGGGGCAGGTCTACCCGTTCCGGTGGCATGAAGACTATTGGGAACGCGAGGTGAAGCCGCTGATCGACTACCACGGGGTGCGCTGGATTGAGCTGCCATCGTTTGCTGAAAAGACGAAGCTGCTGCGTGAAGCTCGGGCGCTGCTGGTGACCTCGCAAATTGCCGAGACCTGCTCGCTCGTGTCACTGGAGGCGATGGCGAGCGGGACTCCGGTGATTGCGTTTGGCAGGGGCGCGCTGACGGAGGTGGTACGGGAGGGAACCGGCTTCCTGGTGAGTGACCTGTGCGAGATGGCAACGGCGTGCCGCAGCCTCAGCAAGTTACGGGCGCTGGACTGCCGCGAGTGGGTCGAGCGCGAGTTTTCGGCGCGGGCAATGGCAGATGGATACGAAGCGCTGATGAACAGCTTGGAGGAACAGAAGACGCTGGCAGGTAAGAATGGAGCAGGGAAATAGCACACACAATCACGCAGCCGAGGTCTTCTTAGTGCCTTCATCAGTAAGGTGACGTTGTTCGCACGCCTCCCGGATCTTCTGGAAGTAATCGCTGAGCTCTTGCAATTCCTTGTCACTAAGTTTTTCGATATCGATCATTTCATTGTGAGCCTGGTGATGAGAGCGGATGATCTCATCTAGTTTCAGGTGCAGGGCACGGGTATCCCGGTTTTGCGTGTTCTGAATGAGAAAGACCATTAGGAAAGTAATGATGGTTGTGGCGGTATTAACGATGAGCTGCCAAGTATCCGAAAAGTGGAAAAACGGACCGGAAATTCCCCAGATAACAATTCCCCCACAAGCGGCGACGAACATCCAAGACGAGCCAACCAAAGCCGCGATACTGGCAGCGAGTCTGGAAAAATCAAACGACACTGAACGAGCAACATCGGGTTTAAGTTGTTCCTGAGGCGACATATACGCTGAGAGGGGCAGCGGTGATCTGAAGGTTGCACATTCAAATTGGTTGCCCTAAGGCACGGCAAATAGGCATTAACAGGAAAGCTATCGCGCGGCAACGGCCTGCTTTGCTGGATTTTATAAGCAGATTCCGTCAACGACGGATTGCTGTTACGGCAGCAATTACACCCTCCTTGTTACGCCTGAGCTGATGTACTACTCGGCTGGAGATTGGATGAACCTAAGGCGGTTAGTGTAAAAAACAAAGCCCCGCTCAAGAGTGCTTGTGCGGGGCTTTGTTTTTTCAATTTGTCTGCTGTCGCCGATTACGAGATGACCCCGCAGCCGCGCGCGACGAGTTCGAGCTTGGCGCGAGTTTCCGTCTTCATTTTCACCAGGGGCAGGCGGTAGTTTTCTTCGATTCGTCCCATCATGGCCAGTACGGCTTTTATCGGCATGGGATTGCTTTCGATGAAGTTCGCCTGCATCAGCGGCAGGTACTTGTGATACATAGCGCGGGCGTTCTTCCAGTCGTTATTCAGCGCGGCGCGAGTGAGTTCGGACATTTCCTTGGGAATTGCATTCGAGGCCACCGAGATTACGCCGACGCCGCCGACGGAGATTACCGGGAGAGTCAATGCGTCATCTCCGCTCAGCACGGTGAAATCCTTTGGAAGCAGGTTGCAGACGTCAGCAATCTGTCCCAGGTTTCCGCTGGCTTCCTTCACTGCAAAGATGTTCGGCAGCTGCGAGAGGCGGAACAGGGTTGCGGGATCGACATTTACGCCGGTGCGGCCAGGGACGTTATAGACGACGATCGGTTTTGCAGAGGCTTCGGCGACAGCCTTGAAATGCTGGAACTGGCCCTCCTGCGTGGGCTTATTGTAGTAGGGCGAAGCAGAGAGAATCGCGTCAACGCCTTTGACCCGTGAAATCTCAGATACTTTCTGAACCGCCTCGGCGGTGCAGTTCGAAGTAGCTCCAGCGACGATGGGCACGCGTCCGGCGGCCACCTCGACTGTGGTCTCGACGACCATACGCCACTCTTCGTGGGTGAGTGTGGGAGTTTCTCCGGTGGTACCGCAGGGAACCAGGAAATCAATACCGGATTCCACCTGCCAGGCTACCAGACCGCGCAGCGCCTTTTCATCCACCGATCCATCAGCCCGGAACGGAGTGACGATCGCCGTTCCGCATCCATGTAATTTCACCATAACCGCCTACCCTTTCAGCTCCGGAAATATTTCCTGGAATTCGTAAAATCCGCGCTTACCCGCGATCCACTCCGCGGCGCGCACAGCACCTTCTGCAAATCCTCTGCGATTGAAAGCGTCGTGGGTCAGCGTAATCTTGTCCGCTGCCGATAGCAACTCAATCGAATGGAGTCCCACTACCTCGCCCTCACGCACGGAATCGATCGGGATCTTCACTCCACCGATCTGCTCCATGGCTTTCGCCAGCGAAACGGCGGTGCCGCTCGGGGCATCGAGCTTGTGGACATGATGGGTTTCAGTGATGTGGCCTTCGTAACCATACTTTAGAGCTTTGGCGCCCTCGCGGACAATAGCGAAGAAAAGGTTAACGCCGATGGAGAAGTTCGAAGCCCAGATAAAACCGGTGTTGGCGCTTTCAACCAGGCTGCGCACGCGTGGAAGCTCGGAGTACCAGCCTGTGGTGCCGACGACCATGTTGGCACCGGCGCGCACGGTTGCATCAATGTTGGCCTTGACTGCTTCCGGTGTAGTGAAGTCTATAACTGCATCGACGCCGGCCAGGCGCTCTTTAGTCAGTGCCGCGCCTTTGTAGTTTTCGTTTTCATCGATTATGGTGACGTTGTGGCCGCGCGTGGCTGCTATTTCAGCAACCAGCGAACCGGTCTTTCCCGCGCCAAGCATTACAAACTTCATCATTATCTCCGTTCTAAATTCAGAGTTGCAGCATCCGGATCAATCGAAGACTTCCGGGTCCACCTCGGTAAAGAATGCTTTATGCAGGCGGCGCATTGCCTCGGGCACGTCGTCTTCCCGGATCACGAAGGTGATATTGATCTCGGAAGCGCCCTGGGAGATCATGCGGACATTAATATCTCCGAGAGCGGTAAAGACACGCGCGGCAATCTGCGGAGTCTCGCGAATGTTTTCGCCGACGAGACAGACAATTGCATTGCGCCCTGCATATTTTACGTCGGCAATTTTCTCGAGGTCAGCGGCAATTGCCGGAATAGCCTCATTCGAATCAACCGTTAACGAAACGCTTACCTCGGAGGTCGAAACGACGTCTATGGAGCAGTGATGCTTGTCAAAGATATCGAAAATTGTCTTCAGAAATCCATGTGCGCCCAGCATTCGCGCTGCAACTATTTCCACAATGGTTATGCGCTTTTTGGCGGCAATCGCCTTAAAGGTAGCCTTCGACTTGGGCGCCCGGTTCACGATCAGAGTGCCTTCACTGTATGGGCGCAATGAATTGAGCACCAGCACGGGAATGTTTTTCTGCACCGCCGGAAGCACGGTTGCAGGGTGCAGGACCTTGGCTCCAAAGTAAGCGAGCTCGGCAGCCTCTTCGAAAGAGACGACGCGGATGCGATGCGCGTCAGGACAGATTCGCGGATCGGTCGTCATCATACCATCCACGTCCGTCCAGATCTCGATGGCCTCTGCGTCCAGGCCGGAGCCAATGAGTGCGGCGGAAAAGTCCGAACCTCCCCGGCCAATCGTGGTCTGCGCGCCTTGCTCGGTTGCGCCGATGAATCCTCCCATCACCGGGACCTGCGCGGCGTCGAGCAGGGGGCGAACGAGGTTTTTGGCGCGATGCTCGATGGCGTCGGGCTGCGGGATTGCCTTTCCGTGCTGCGCGTCGGTGATCATCACCTTCCGGGCATCCACCAGCGTGGAGCGAATACCGCGCGCAACATAGGCTTCGGTCACGATTTTGCTGCACAAACGCTCGCCGTAACTGACAACGTAGTCCGAACTGCGGGGAGAAAGCTCTCCGACGGCAACAATGCCTTTCAGAAGTTCTTCGAGGGTATTGAATTCGTGGTCGATATCTGCGCCAAGCCTCGCGTACTGTTCGCTGCTGACGAGTTCTTGGGCAGTCGCAAGATGGCGTTCGCGCAGCCCTCTTGCGAGTTCAAGCGCGTTCTCGCGCTGGCCTTCGCCGGCAGCTTTTCCGGCTGCCAGCAAGGCGTCGGTAACCCGCGACATGGCAGAAACCACCACCAGGGGGCAGCGCTCCACACGGCCTTTTACAATACCGGCCGTGCGGTCGATCGCCGCCGCATCCGTCACGGATGTACCGCCGAACTTCATTACAATCATGAAAACAGACCCTTATTCGTCGCAGCGCGGGATTGCAGCGCGGCTTATCCGAAATAGCCTTTTGCTTTGAGCAACTCCGCATTGAGCAGTGCGGCACCGGCAGCGCCGCGAATCGTGTTGTGCGAAAGCATGGTGAACTTCCAGTCGAGCAGCGAGCAGGGGCGAAGGCGTCCGCAGGAGACCGTCATGCCGTGGCCACGCTCGATATCCAGACGGGGCTGAGGACGGTCGGGACGCTCGTCGTAAAAGATTGGTACCTCGGGGGCGAAGGGGAGATTGAGATCGGTAACCATGCCGCGGAAGTCTCGCCATGCGGCGATGATCTCTTCCGCAGTAGCTCGCTTCTTCAGCTTGATCGATATTGACTCGGTGTGTCCGTCTTCAACCGCAACGCGATTGCAGTGGCTGCTGATGACGAAATCCGCAGGAGCGACCTCGTGCGCCTTAAGCGTGCCGAGGAGCTTACCCGCCTCTTCCTGCATCTTCTCTTCTTCATTCCTGATAAAAGGAACGACGTTGCCGAGGATGTCCATGGAAGGTACGCCGGGATAACCCGCGCCGCTGATGGCCTGCATGGTTACGGCAAAAATCGCCTCAATGCCGAAGGCTTTATGCAACGGAGCAAGCGCGAGGGCTAGGCCCATGACGGAGCAGTTCGAGTTCGTGACCATGAATCCGCCGGACTGCTTACGCCAAGACTGGGAATCAATGAGCTTGATGTGGTCGGCGTTGATTTCCGGAATGACAAGCGGCACCTGCGGGTGCATGCGGAAGGCGCTGGAGTTTGAAATCACGGCGCAACCCGCCCCGGCAAAAGCCGGTTCCATCTCGCGCGCGATGTCGGCATCAAGCGCGGCAAAAATCACTTTCGGCGCGCCCTTGGGATCGGCGGCGGAAAGTTTCAGGGACGCGACCTTCTTGGGAATCGGCGTCTTCATCTTCCACTTTGCCGCTTCTTCATAGGTCTTGCCGAAGGAACGCTCGCTAGCCGCAATCCAGGCTACTTCAAACCACGGGTGCTGCTCCAGCAGCTGAATGAATCTCTGGCCCACCGTTCCGGTGGCCCCCAGAATGCCTACAGGGATCTTCGCCGTCTTCGTCATCAAGCCGTTCTCTCTTTTCCGGTGTGTTATCCGGTTCCACCGATTGGTATGTTTTAAATTTTATATCACTATGAACCACAGTTTGCTTCGCTGTTTTGCTTTAGGATTTCAACGGACCTTCTGTTGAAGGTTGATGACTTGCGGGGGGCTTTACAAACGGCGCGATCCCAGATCGCCGGTTCCGTCGTGCTCATCACTCTCGCTCACGCATTTCGTGAAGTATCCAAAGCTGCTTATCTCTCTATCCACTTGCGGGGCAAAGACGAGGTAGTAGCAATCGTCTATAGCAATTTACTGATTGTGCGAAATTTGAGTTCGCGTCCCTTGGTCTCGCTGTATTTCCGTAGCGAAAAGGGAGGCTATGCGAACACATCGGGTTCGATCTGTTCACTTGAAAACGTGCTTTCCCGCCGTTTATTGTGACAAGGTCTTGAGTTCGTCATCGTTTAGTCCATCATTCTCGCGTTTTTCTGTTCTTCTGTTGGTATTGCTTACCGCGCTCGGCGTGGTCGTTGCCGGATATCATCCCGGCACCGAGGACGATGGCGTTTATCTGGCCGCCATTTACCACAACCTGAATCCTGCCCTCTTCTGCGCGGATGCGGATTTCTTTGCTCTGCAGTTGCAAGCCACAGTTTTCGACAAGCTGGTAGCGGCATCCGTTCGCATGCTTCATCTGCCGGTTGAGGTGGTTGTGCTGGGGTGGCATCTGCTGACGATATTCGGCATTCTGGCTGCCTGCTACCGGATTGCTTCCCGCTGCTTTGAGCATGAGTACGCACGCTGGTGCGGAGTCGCGCTGGTTACGGTGTTCTTCACGCTGCCAGTAGCCGGGACCGCCCTCTATATCGTCGATCAGAGTCTGCATCCGCGGGCCATTTGCACTGCGCTGGTACTGTTTGCCGTGGATTGTGTGCTGGGGCGGAGATACCTGGGGGCCGCTGTTCTGGAGGCGGTTGCGTTTCTGTTTCACCCGATCATGGCGGCCTTTGGGCTGTCGCTCTGTTTGTTCTTGGCGGTGCCGTGGCCACGTTTGAGCGCGCAATCGGCTACGGGAATGTTTGCGGCTTTTGCTATACCGATGGAATGGATTTTCGATCCGACCTCGCCTGCATGGCGCGAGGCGGCCAACACATGCACCTACTACTTCCTTACAAGATGGGCATGGTACGAATGGCTGGGCGCGATTGCGCCGATATTCATTCTGTTGTGGTTTGCCACCCTGGCGAGGCGCAGGGAGCAACCGGTTCTTGAGCGGCTTTCGACGCGAGTGGCAGTGTACGGAGTTTTCCAGGTGGGGGTCGCCTTGCTGGTGATGCTGCCTATGATATTCGAGCGCCTGCGTCCGCTGCAGCCGATGCGTTACCTGCATTTGCTCTATATATTTCTCATTCTGCTGGCCGGATGCTTCATTGGGGAGAACTTTCTGCGTGAACATCACTGGCGCTGGGCCGCGCTTTTTGTGCCTGTCGCACTGGTAATGTTCTTTGCGCAACGGGCCACCTACCCTGCGAGTCCGCACTTGGAACTCCCCGGCATTCGCTCGTCGAATCCATGGCTTGCGTCTTTCGAGTGGGTACGAAAGAACACACCGGAAAACGCCTATTTTGTGCTTGGGCGGGATTACTTGCACCGCCCCGGTGAAGATAATCACGGATTCCGTGCACTGGCGCTGCGTAGTGCGCTGGCTGACAGCGTGAAGGACTCGGCAGTAGTCACGCAGGTTCCGAGGCTTGCCGCCCGATGGAGGGCGGAAGTTGCGGCGCAAACACCAACTGAAAACGTGGCTCAAACTACAGGCGTAAACGATTGGCAGCAAATTACCGCCGCCGACCTGCGAAGGCTCAAAGCGCAATTCGGCGTGGACTGGGTAATTCTGGAGCGTCGTTCTACGAAACTTGCGCTTGATTGTCCTTACAAGAACGCTGAGCTGGAGGTCTGCCGGATCAACTAGGATCGGGAACCCAACATCTTCCGAATCTGCGACTTACCTGCTGGTCAAGGTTTCTGCTGCGGTATTTTTGCCGATCAATGCACCGGCGCGCGTGCTGGCTCGTGCTCCTTCTTCCGTAGCTCATGCCGAGTTCGATAGAGGGACCAGACGCCCATGGAGAAAATCCCAAGCAGGAGTCCAAGTTCGGTCGGTTTCCATTCCACTGTTGCTGCGATCACGTTGAAGGCACAGAACCATCCTGATCCTGCGAGGAGCAGAGCGAAATCGGGTCGGCTCTGTGCAGAGGGCCGTATAGCTTCGCTGAGGCGCGAATCGCGCACCTCGCGTGGAAAATAGTTCAGCACCAAACCCAACGTTCTCCAGACAATCAGCAACATGGGGATTGTGATGGCAGCTACGTCATACTCCTTGATGCGCGGATTCAACAGGATAGTACCGATAATGGCGATGGGAATCCACACCTGTTGCGGCAACTTTCCCTGGCGAACCCGGTGCGCAAGAAAGAGCAGGACAGTCCCAAGCACTGCGGCAAAAGCCAGATACAAAATGGTGGCCGCAGGATTGTACGGCTTTCCCATTTGACAAAGAATTTTGCTGAGCACACCGGCGGGACCGAATCCGAAGTCGTGATTCCAGTCAAACTGAAGGCGCACGGCTATCAGGTATTCACGGAATAACTCTGGCCAGATGCGTACTTGTGCCGCAAACAGCAGCAACCCCAGGGCACCGGTGGAGCAGGCTCGGCCCCATTGGCGACGGCCCACGAGAACGGAAATCGCCAGCATCGTGAGTAAAGGGGCTTTAAAGATGGATGCAAACAGCACGGCAGCATAAAAGTATGCCCATCGGTCGTCTTTCCATCCGCGAACGGCAGCGGCGAGAATCAGTCCGTTCAGGATGTAAGCCATATTGCCGCTCAGGATCACATCATCGGTGAGCAACCCCGGAAAAAGCACGACAAAGGGCAACACCATTTTCAGCCAACGGCGTTCATGTTCGGCGGCCATTTGAAATCCGGCCCAGAGCGTAAGCCCGATTCCCGCTGCCAGCGCGCCCAGATAGATTGGGGCGAGCAGCCAACCGGGAAACATCCCCAGAAAGCGGCAAAAAGGCAAAGTTATCGGCGAGTAAACGTAGGCGAAGGGAGCGTGTTCAGTTGGGCTGTGTGCCCGGTCGTGAAAGGCCTGCTGCGCCGCCAACCCGATGGCATACGGATCTTGTCCATGGTGCACGGCCTGAATGGCCTTCCAGTAAACATCCGCATCCCACCCACACGGACCGGCGAAGGCCATGCTGGCGACCGTGATGATAGCGACAAACCAAAGAAAGATAATCAGTTTGATGTGAACGGCAGGAGTCGCCACGACGACTTTCAACTCTTTTCGAGACAATCGGTTCTCCTTACATCAGAGCATCTCTCGACGGGGCGGAAGAGTCCAGCAGCCGGCCTGCTTTATGGAGCACAAGTAGAAAGAGCACCCTTTGATTTGAACCTAACTCTCTACTTTTCCTGCCGAAGTATCTCGGTGCCCGTTTCCGGAATCGAGATGCGGAGAAGCTTGTGGTTGGAGTCGATCCAGAGATGCCACTCTGGTCCGTCGGTCTGGATCAGGAAGTGCCGGAGGCGCTGAGGACGGCCATAGAGCGGCGTGTCATCGTACCCCTTGAACTCGATGAAGATCTGAGATGAGGTGCGGCGGCGGGGAATCAGGATTGGAAACCGGGTACGGACAAGGACGCAACCGTCGCCATTTGGACGCGGAGTGCAGGCACTGGCAAGATACCGCCACAGAAGTACCTCACGGGTGGAAAAGAAATAGTCGTCGAAGATGAAGGCCGCAGGGGTGAGGAAAAAAGGCTGATTTGTGGTTTTACCATTCGCTACTACGCGCATGGATAGGAACTGATCGCTGGGTTCAACAGTTACGGAGCTGTGCGTGGGAGCAATTTCCTTCCAGTCATAGCGGGACAGACTGCCGTCGGGCAAAAGCTTGAGTTCACTGGTCTGTTCGAACTTCTCGCTGGACTGGCTACCTTCGGCGTGGAACTCCGATGAGGTGACACTGTAGTCCGGGAACTGGCGGATGGTGAATTTCTCGGTGGCCACGCGCCGGCCATTTTGAAAGATTCCGAAGGCCCCCTGGTCAACAACGGTGGCCTCCTTGCTGGCCGCAGTCTTGCTGCCAGCAAGAGCGGCGGTGGTGAGCACGAATAGCGAAGCGATGACGAGCAGCCGGCGAGTCATGTGAGTTCCCCGCTAGAGTTTATCGCGAGGAGAGGCGGAGACGCCAAGACTATTGGCAAGCTGTACGAGGGAAGCCAGCAAGCAAGTGGGGTCGGACTCGGAGGCGTCGAACGTGTAGTGAGCGAGCGAATAGGTGGGACGACGCCGCTCGAAAAGTTCATGGAGGCGATCGATGTCGCGAGCCAGTGGACGCTGATGGCCAGTGTCGGCAATACGGGCGCACAGCACTTCAAAAGGAGCGTCGAGAAAGATGACGGTAGCGGAGTGCTGGGTAAGGAGCTCGCGATTGGCCGGCTGAATAAACGCGCCCCCACCGAGCGCAAGGACCGAAGGGCGGGGGAGGGTGGGGAGAACGTGTCTCAGTTGATGGTGCTCGATAGCACGGAAGCCGCTTTCACCGCGTGTGGAGAACAGCCCGGGAATGGAGCCATGCGTAAGCGCGATCTCAGAATCGAGGTCGATAAACGGACAGGCAAGTTGCTCCGCGAGCAGGCGGCCAACCGTACTCTTTCCAGCCCCCATGAAGCCGATGAGGACCAATATCGGCGCTGAAGAATCTGTGTGCACGTAAACGGATTGTAGCAGGGGGCACGGCGGAGAAGAGAGAGTTGAGGGTAAAACAATGATGGCCGCGAATTCGCGGCCAGTAGAATAATTTCGGGAAAACGATTTAGAAATAAGAGCTAAAGAGTCCGCCTGACTTGGACTGGTTTCACCAGACCTTGATCTTTGAGCTTTTCTTCAATGCCTTTCCAGACCTTGGGGCTGGGCTCCAGCATGGGAATTAACAATTTGGCCTGCTCGGCAATATAGCGAAGATCGTTGACCAAATCACGGCAGACTTCGCAACTACGCAGATGATCTTCCTGCTCTTCGGTGCCACCGGTATCAATGATGAGCGGCAGATCGCGCTGAAACTCAGCACAGTTCATTTGGTCGTCTCTCCCGAACGTTTTTACGACGGTGGTTGTGGGGCCTCGTGCTCGACCTCTATTATTATCGATGCTTATTACATGATCGGTTCTCATTTTTTTCCAGCAGCCCTCATAGGGCGTATCACCCTGAGTAAATCGCGCAATTTCATGCGCGCCTTGTGCAGCTGCGACTTGCTGTTGCCGATAGAGCAGCCCATCATTTCGGCAATCTCGTTGTGCTCATATCCTTCAATATCATGCAGCACAAAAATGATTCGATAGCCGGGCGGGAGGCTTTCCATAGCGCGTTCCAAGTTTACCCGATCGATAGAACCAGCGAGCACCTGGTCACAGGCACCGATATCCTTCTTGGGGCCGTCTTCCTCGGTCGGTTCAAGTGTCTCCTCGAGAGAGACCTCGGGAAGGCCCTTCTTTCGCAAATGCATCAGCACCACGTTGACCGAAAGCCGGTGTAGCCAGGTGGAAAAAGCAGACTCACCGCGGAAGGTTGCAATCTTGCGATAGAGCTGGAGAAACGCTTCCTGCGTGAGATCCTCAGCTTCGGCCGTATTGCCGGTCATTCGAAGGCAGAGGGAGTAAACACGTCTCTTATGAAGGCTGTAAAGTGCTTCGAAGCACGCGCCATCGCCTTCCTTGGCGCGCTCGATAATCTCGGCTTCCGGAATTCCCGTTGCTAGCGCTTTTTTTGTCACTAAAGACCTCTTTGCAACGCCGGCTGGCTCGGACATCAGTTGCGTGACGGCAGCGGTCGCAGCTTGCGAGGATTGTATATCTTCTGCCGCTTTGCGATTCGCCACTCTGAGTCCCTCGGTTTGCAAAAGAATGCTCATAACGTTCGATGTGGAAGCGGGCAGTCTGGTTGCTTGCGTTGGCAGCCTGCTCCTTTGTTAACAGAACTTTACAATTGCGGAAATGCATGGACGATTGCGCCTGCTCAGCCGGTGGTGATGGTTTCCAGGCCGTGGCCGCTGGGGCCAAGTTCACGCTGTCGCAATAGGAAGGCGAGGAAAACACCGACGATCGCCAAAACAGTGAGTATCTGGAGCATGGGTTGGTATCCAGCCGGGTGTGTGGCAGAGGCTCTCGCGACATCGTTGGCCTTGCCCAAGCCCCAGTTCATTCCAGCCATTCCCATGTTCTGGATCATCGTCATCAGTCCCAGAGCGGTGCCGAGAGTCCGGCTTGGGACAATGTAGGCGACCGAGGGCCAGATGATGGCCGGAACAAACGTAAAGGCAAAACCCAGCATCGCCATTGGGACATAGAGCGATACGCGGGTGTATCCCATCATGATGAAAACGGGGATGAGAAGCAGAACGCCGAAACACATGATGGTAGCGCGTCTTCCCATTCTGTCGGAGAAAAGTCCGACGATAGGCGTGCCGAACATGGTGAAGGCCGTGAGAACACTGAGGAGAAATCCACCGAGCTCGCGAGTAGTGTGGTGGGCATCCATGAAGTACTTTACAGCGAAAGTTTCGAAAGGGAAGATGGCGGAGTAAAAGACGACGCAGAGGCCAACCAGGTACCAGTAGGAGAGGCCGAAATTCGTTACATCCTGGAAGACGATCTTATCGGCTTCGCCAGCCTTGCCCAACGCAAAGTGCCGCTCGGCTCGCGCTTCCAGAATCCAGTAAGCAATAGGGCCGAGGACACAGAGCGAGACAAAGCCGACGCCAATGAGCCATGGGCCTTGCCAGGTATTGTAGGCGGATCGCGCCCAGGTGGGGGAGTTCTGCGCAAGCCAGGTGCCGAAGCGGGCGAGCATAAGGTTCAGGCCAAGAGCGAAACTGAGCTCCTTGCCTTTGAACCACTTTGCGACGGCAGCCGTGATGGCGACGATGAGCGATTCGGCCCCCATGCCGAAGACGAAACGTCCCCCGGCCATGACCTCAAAGCGGGGGCTGAAGGCCGTGAGCATGGAACCGGCGAGGCAAACGCATCCGAAAAGCAACAGAGCACGGCGTACGCCCAGGCGGTCGATGAGGATTCCTCCGATGAGAACCGTGGCGATAGGGGCAAAGGAATAAAAGGAATTTAGCAACCCGATGTTCTGATCTGTGAAATGAAGCTGCTTCTGGAGAACGTCGGCAAGGGGTTCCAGAGCGTCATAGAAATAGTAATTGCCGAACATCGTGATGCTGAGCCAGAGAAGGACCAGCCAACGGTAGAACTTGCTGGGTTCAGCTGTAGAGGTGGGTTGGAACATGGGCCTTCCTGGCTTCAGAAATTCGCAAAAAGTGAATGTAGCAGGAAGAAGGTCCCGCTTCCAGCAACGATGCCCCGGAGACACTCGCAGGGACTGCCATGAGGGGGAATCGGCCAGTCGGCGCGCATTATTTAGGATTCGTGGGCTGGGACATGATGTTGGGTGTCATCTTCAAAGGCGCGGTTTGCGAATTTTCATTTTTCCTTTGGGCGCGTATTTGGCGGGCGTACTCGCCAAGGCTGATCGACAGGTCTTCCATGCTGCCAGGGGCGAATTCGTGTATCGGCGAAATCACAAAATCGAAATTCCGGAGAGCGAGCAGCGCGGTCCGGGAAATTGGCTCACTCAGTAGCTCGGCTACGGCAGATTGGCTTGAAGGCTGACTTAGAGCTTCCGCTGAGGGAGGCGCTGTGCCAGTGTATGCCGCGGCATCGATGTTGCTGTCAGGAGTTCCGATCGATCTCAGGCTCGTGTAGGGAGTTTTTATGGAATTCAGGGAGATTTCAGGAGTTTGGATGGAATTATAGGTGACCGTCGGCGTGGTTTGAGCGGCGAGAGCCAAAACGTTCATGAGCACGGAGATCAGCAACAAACGCGCCATGAATATTTGGAGACATGAGTGAAACGTTTGGGATGCCTGGATTCGGTAAAGCTTCCTTAGAGTGAAGCTCTTAACTGGATGGTGGCAGTAATTAACGGCTGAATCAGCTACCCAGAATAACGAACCAGGCGTCGCAAGATGTACTCCGTGATATCCGAAACGAAGCCTTATTATTAGTGTCGGGTTTGGAAACAAAAGTTCTGCGACAGTCACGGTGACTCGAGTGAATGAATTGACGGCCGGGTGGATGGGTTCGCGGCGATGGGCAAGATGGGCAATACTGCTGGTGGCGTTGTTCTGCCCACTGGCGGCATCGGCGCAAGGCGCCCCGTCAAACGACGCCACCACCGTCGCGCAAGAAGATCGAATCCCGGAGAGTGCCATGCCGAGTGCGGAGGCCCGGCTGGCACAAGGTCGCATTGTGGAAAAAGTGAGTCTGTCCGCAGCAGGTGGCGAACTGAAACGGAAAGAATTGCTTGAAAAGATGCCTCTTAAAGTTGGAGACAAGCTGAACCGGCGCAATGTGCGTGAGAGTCTCCGCGTGTTGTTTGAAACAGGACGTTTTGCCGAGATGGAGGCCGATGCGACCATCCTGTCCTCGGGCGGGGTTGCGGTGGAATTTCGGACGAAGCCAAATTTTTTCAATGGGGCCGTTACGGTCAGTGGTCTTCCCAAGGGCGGTCCGAACGAGAGTCAGTTGGTGAGTTCCGGGCGCTTGGAGTTGGGCACTCAGTTCACGGATGAAAAGCTGAAGACTTCGCAAGAACGCATTTTGCGGCTGCTGCACGAGAATGGTTACTGGCAGGCTCGCGTGGCAGCAAAGCTGCTTCGGCACGAGGACACGCAGATAGTGGACGTGGAATTCCAGGTGAACGCAGGCGAGCGAGCGCGGATAGGCAAACTGACGGTGAGCGGAGACCCTGGGTTATCCGGAGAGGAAGCGGTCGAGATCTGCAAAATGAGACCCGGAACGCTAGTGCGAGGAAATCTGCTGCAACGCGCGTTGACCAGGTTAAGAAAAAGGTACGTGAAACAGGATCGCCTGAAGGCGCAGCTGACGGCAGGCATGCCGGTTTTCCATGCGGACAGCAATACGGTGGATTACGTAATAAAAGTGGATCGCGGTCCGGTGGTGGATGTCCGCGTCGAGGGCGTGAAGCTTAGCCGCAGTAAGCTGAAACGATACGTGCCGGTTTTCGAGGAGCATGCTGTAGACGAAGACTTGCTCAACGAAGGCCGCCGAAACTTGCGCGACTATCTACAGGGAGAGGGATATTTTGACCCCGTGGTGCAGGTGCGTCAGGAAGAGGATACGCAGCATGACCTCCTGCATATCGTGTATTCGATCGAACTCGGTCAAAAGCGAAAACTGAAGGCCATCGAGATTACCGGGAATAAACGTTTCGATACTGCGACGCTGCGGGAGCGAATGGGAACACAGGCTGCCAGCGTATTGCAGTCGCACGGACGCTACAGTCAGGCGATTCTGGCGAACGATTTGCAAGCCATCAAGAATCTATACATGGCCAACGGCTACGAGTCGGCGCAGGTAACAAGCGAAGTAATGGAGAACTACCAGGGCGTACGCGGCGACATAAAGATTTTGATTAAGGTAGACGAAGGACAGTTGGTGCGTGTTGGCAAGCTGGAGATCCACGGAGCGCACGCTATAACTGAGGAAGAAATCCGCGGCATGATCAACACGCAAAGCGGTCAGCCATTTTCGGGAGCTACGGTTGCGGAGGATCGCGAAGTGGTGCTGAATCATTACCTCAACCGGGGTTTCCCTTCGGTTCAGCTTGAGAGTTCGGCGAAGTATGCCGACACAGCACACACGCAGATGAACGTTGTGTACGACATCAAGGAAGGCCCGCAGGAATTTGTGAACCGCGTGCTGGTGAAAGGCGTGGAGTACACCAGGCAGCAGGTTGTGGACCGAGCAGTGGTAATCAAGGCCGGCGCGCCTCTAAGCCAACAGAAGATCCTAGACACTCAGCGCAACCTTTACGACCTGGGAATTTTCAATGAGGTTAAGACGGCGATTGTAAACCCGGAAGGAGATGAAAAGGAAAAAGATGTGCTCTTTCAGATTAAGGAAGCCAAGCGCTGGACCTTTAACTACGGCCTCGGACTGGAAATTGGAACAGGGCTGAACATCTCACAGGGCGGTTCGCCTCAGGGACAAACTGGAGTGAGTCCGCGAGTGACGCTGGGTGTGACGCGGATCAATTTCCGTGGCCGCGACGAGTCACTGATATTCAAGTCGCATTTTGGCAATCTGCAAAAACGGGCTTCCCTGAGCTTCGACCAGCCGCACTGGTTTGATCTGCCAAATTGGCGGATGACGGTAACGGGGTTGTACGACAACACGCGGGACGTGAATACCTTCAGCAGCGAACGGTTGGAAGGCTCGGTTCAGCTGACGCAACGGGTGACGAAAGCTACTCAGATGCTGTACCGCTTCTCGTATCGGCGCGTCAAGGTAGATCCGAACAGCTTCCCCTCGGGATTCAGTCCGGACCTGATTCCTGTCTATTCGCAACCCGTGCGAGTGGGTATGCCCAGTTTGACGTATCTGCGGGACACGCGCGACGACCCGCTGAATTCGACGAAGGGGACGTACAACACGGCCGATATCGGTGTTGCGTCCAAGGCGTTTGGTTCAGAAGCGGACTTTGGGCGCGTGCTTGTGCAGAATGCGAGCTATCATAAGTTTCACAAAAACTGGGTATTCGCGCGCTCGTTGCGGATTGGCGTGGAGACTCCGTATGGGAGTTTTGGGTACATCCCGCTGCCCGAGCGATTCTTTGTGGGTGGCTCAGGTTCACATCGCGGCTTCTCAATCAATCAAGCGGGGCCGCGAGATGCATTTTCCGGATCGCCTTTGGGCGGCAATGCGATGTTTGTTAACAATTTAGAGCTGAGACTCCCTCCGATGCCACTGCCCAAGGTGGGAGATAACCTCAGCTTCGTGTTCTTTCACGACATGGGCAACGCCTTTTCAACGGCCAACCAGATGTGGAAGAATCTGGCGCGCTTCAGCCAGCGAGATCAGGCGAACTGCCGCAATCTGCTGAGCGAGACATCGACGTGCGATTTCAGTTACATGTCGCAGGCTGTTGGAGCGGGAGCACGGTACCGGACGCCAATTGGGCCGGTTCGCGTGGACCTTGGATACAACCTGAATCCGCCGGTGTTTCAGATCAAGCAACCAAGCGACGGATCGCTGCCACACACGGAGCAGGTCCGACGCTTAAACTTCTTCTTTAGTATTGGGCAGACATTCTGATGATGAAAAAGATAAATTTCGTGCCGCTAGTTCTAGCGCTGCTGCTAGCGCCACCGGTTCAGGCCAAGGTAGTGGATCGTGCTATAGCCGTGGTAAATGGCCATCTGATGACGTGGAGCGATCTGGATGAAGAGATGCGTTTTGAGGCGCTGGAAAATGCGCGTCCGCTGAATGCCTTGACGGAGGCTGACCGGCGTGCGGCTTTCGAGCACCTGCTGCAATTCAGAATGTTGCACAGCCAGATGCAAGGATCAACTCCGGCCACCGATGCGGAGGTGAAGGCTCGAATCAGCGAGATACGCGCCGGCTGGCGGATGGCAAACGATGACGCCAGATGGAACAGCACGTTGTGCCGCTACGGACTCTCGGCAGAGGAATTGCATGAGCTGGTTGCGAATCAGATTGAAATTCTGAGATTTCTGGAATACCGGGTGCGGCCACTGGTGAGAGTTTCGCGCAAGGAAGTGGAAGAGTACTACAAAAATACGCTGGTTCCAGAGCTAAAGTCTCATGGGCATGGTCCCGAACCAATTGAGTCGGTCACGTCAAAAATTCGCCAGTTGCTGGCCGAGCAAAAGGAAAATATCGAGATGGAAAAGTGGCTGGAGAATCTGCGGAAACAGAGCCGGATACAGCTGTTGTGGGACGGCGTGAAGTGACACAAATAAGCGGCGAGGACGATGAGCGAAGAGCCAGAGCAAAAAAAATCCGGAAAAAGTAAATCTTCCCTCAGGAAGGTGGCGGAGAACCTACCGGTTGCCGGCGTACCCTCCAGTCGTGTACGGATTTTGCTTTGGGTTGGAATTGTTGTCCTGGCGTTTGCGCTGGCAGTGCTGGCGCTGGCTCGTTACGTGGTGAGCCCGGCGTTTCAAGAACGGGTGCGGCACTATGTGGTCGCGAAAATAGAGCACGCGACCGGAGGCCGGGTAGAGTTGCAGCGCGTGGGCTGGAATCTTGCTCACTTGCAGTTTGAACTGGCAGGCTTAACGATCCACGGAAAAGAGTCGCGGCTGGAGGCTCCGCTGCTTAATGCCGAGCGGATTCAGATGCGGTTGAAATGGGCTCCTCTATTACGCGGACGCGTATCTTTTCAGGAGCTGAGTTTTGTGCGTCCACTGGCGCATGTGGATGTGTACAAGGACGGTTCGACGAATTTGCCCGAACCGAAATTACCGCGCGGAACGCCGGCGGACAAGGCCAAACAGTTGGTACGGCTTGCGATAGACCATGCCGAGCTGAGAGACGGCCTACTCGAATGGAACGAAGACAAAATTAAACTGGAGGGCGCGGCCGAGAACGTCGCGGTGCAGTTGAACTATCGGGCTTCGGACCGTCATTACGACGGGCTGGCGAAGGTGGGGCAGGTGCGGATACAACTGCCGAAACGGGAGCCGCTGACACTGGGCGCCGAGGCAGAGTTCCGGCTCTACAGCAACCGCTTGGATGTGCCGCGTTTGCGAGCGACTTTGGGGCACTCCTGGGCGGAAGCCAGCGGAGCGGTGAGTCAACTTGTTGCTCCAGTAGTCCGTTTTTCTTATCGTGCCTCGGGCGATGCTGGTGAACTTGCGCGCCTCGTTGATTTCCGCGAACTGCAAAGCGGCGAGGTGCAGCTCAGTGGTGAAGGAAGCTATCGATCGGATCGGGCGGAATATGCCGTGACCGGCAAGGCGCAAGCCACTGGAGTGACCTGGAAAAATCAGATTTCTCGGCTGGAAAAAATCAATGGCGGTTTGATCTTTTCTCTGGACCGTGAGCATTTCGAAGCGCCTTCGATTTTCGCTGCCGCGCTGGGCGGTACAGTTCACGGAAAGTTGTCCGTCAGCAATTTGCAGAGCAAGGAGCAGCTGGGGCTCATCAGTCTGAAAGTTACGGGCGCGCAATTAACGCAGGTTATGAGCGCCTTTACGACCCGTGAACTGCCGCTGGACAGGCTGCATTTGGCTGGTTCAGCAACGGGCACGCTGGAGGTGAATTGGCGCGGCAGTCCGCAGAATGCGCAAATAGATGGAGACATGCGCATAGTTCCAATAATGCGGCCAGGAGAGTTGCCAGTAACGGCGGCGCTGCGTGGCACAGTGGATCTCAAAGGGCCATCGGTTCAACTGCACAGTGTGGAGGTAAGCACGCGGGCGGCGCGTCTTAAGGCCAGCGGTCAGCTTTCGGCAAACTCAGACTTGAAGCTGGATGCGGCGACGACGAGTTTTACGGAACTGGTGCCGATAATTCGGTCCTGGCGCGGCGCGCGCGAGAAGGAGTTGCCAGTCGAATTTGGCGGACGCGCGCAATTCAAGGGAACCGTGAGGGGGAAGCTCAGCTCGCCTACGATTGCAGGGCATATTGAACTTCACAACTTTACAACGGTGCTGCGAAAGGTGGAGAGGCGGGGCGGCCGTAGAGTCGGAGTGGGACGAGCGGTACGCACCAGCTGGGATTTGCTCGAAGGCGATGTGGAGTACTCCTTGACGCAGGAGACGTTGCGAAATGGCGTGCTGCTGCGAGGAGGCTCACGAATCAATCTGGACGCCAGAGTGGCTCTGACGAACGGCGATTACGACACGACACTGCCTTTTGCGGTGCGCGCGAAAGTGGAGAACGTCGACGTCACTGAATTACAGGGACTGGCAGGATCAAGCTATCCGGTTACAGGGAAAATGAGCGGCAACGTGCAGGTGCAGGGCACGGAAAGCCACTTAAGTGGAAGCGGTTTTATCGCATTGAAGGATAGCAGCGCGTGGGGCCAAGCGGTACCTGTGGCCACCGCGGATGTGAATTTCACTGAAAACCAGGTGCAGTTGCGCAACATTGCCGTGAAGAGCGACGTGATGCAATTGCGTGGCGATGCACGAGTCAATGTGGAGACGCAGGAGTTTGGTTTCGCACTGAAAGGAACCGAGATAAAGATTGAAAATCTGCGCGCTGTGCGCCAGCGTAATCTGCACGTGACGGGACAGGCAAGCTTCGAGGCTAGCGGGTCGGGCACACCTGGCGCACCGGTCATTAATGGGCGGATCAACCTGCGAAATGTTGCAGTGAACCGGCGTCCAATTGGCGACCTGAACGTGGATGCAGTTACGCGCGGTTCGGAGCTGATGCTGACCGCACGCTCAAGATTCCAGACAGGTGAGGTGAAGATCGACGGGCAGATACATCTGCGCGACCAGTTGCCGATGCGTCTTGTGGTGGATGCACAGAGCGCGGATCTGAGATCGTTGCTTGCGGCCTATCTTCCCCGTCGTCCCGAGGGAACCTCGGAATTGAAGATGCGCATTGAGGCGTCGGGCGAGGCGCGTCAGCTCAAAAGCATTACGGCGGACGTGGTAGTGGAGCGCTGGGTTGAAAGCTACGGCAGCATCATTGTCAAAAACGATGGACCGATTCACCTGAAAATGGCAAATCAGGTTTTGACTGTCGAGCAGTTCCGCCTGTCGGCCGAACAGGGTACTCGCTTCCTGCAGGTTCGGGGGCAGTTGCAGTTGGGCGGCAAGCGTGAAGTGAATGTGCGTGCCTCGGGCAGTGTGAACCTGAAATTGCTGGAGACGTTCGATCCAAGTCTGATTTCGGGCGGAGTTGCGAATTTCAATGTGCGGGTGAACGGGACGCTGTCGCAACCCATAGTACGTGGACGAATGGGCATTGAGAATGGCGCAATCGCCTATATCGATTTTCCGAACGGACTGAGCGATGTTACAGGTACGCTGAGTTTTAATGAAGACCGTTTACAAGTGCAGGAGCTTACGGCGCGCACCGGTGGCGGGCTGCTTCATTGCGCAGGATTCATCACCTTCTCTCCCTCGCAGGGGCTGGGGTTCAACCTTTCGGCCCGAGGACGCGACATTCGATTGCGCTATCCGGAGGGGTTGAGTTCAACCGCTAACGCGTCCATAGCGCTGACAGGCACGACCAAGAAATCGCTGCTCTCGGGCGATATCACAGTGACGCGATTGGGCGTGAATCCGCAATTTGATTTCGCAACTTATCTTATTAAAGGAAAGCAAAGCACTCCGGTACAGAAGATCGATTCACCGCTCAACGACGTGCGCTTGGATTTACATGTGACCTCGACGCCGGAGTTGGAGGTACAGACCTCGCTTGCACGATTGAGCGGAAATGTGGACCTGCGGATACGCGGAACCGCGATGCGTCCAACAGTTTTGGGGCGCGTGAATCTGCTGGAAGGGACGATCTCCTTCAGCGGTACCAAATATAATTTGGAGCGCGGCGACATTACGTTCACCAACCCGGTGCGGATCGAGCCGGCAATCGATGTGGAACTCTCAGCCAGGGTGCGCGATTACGACATTACGCTGGGCTTACATGGTTCGATAAACAGGCTGACTCCCTCCTATCGCTCTGATCCTCCACTCTCAAGCAGCGACATTATTTCGTTGCTCGCGTTGGGACGCACCACCGAGGAGGTAGCGAATCCTGCGATGATGGGCACTTCACAATATCAGCCAACGATTACGGAGAGCGCATCCTCGGCGCTGATTGGGCAGGCTCTGAACGCGACAGTGAGCAGCAGGGTGCAGAAACTATTTGGCGTGAGCCGGCTGAAAATCGATCCGAACGTGGGCGGTCCGACCAACGCCGGCCTGGCGCGGGTGACAGTCGAGCAATCGGTTTCCAACAAGCTGACGCTTACCTATATCACCAATCTGAACCAGTCCGCGCAGCAGATCATTCAGTTTGAATACAACGTCAACAAGGACGTTTCCATTGTTGGAGCGCGTGACCAGACCGGCGTGGTGTCGTTCGACGTGCTGTTCCGGAAACGCAGGAAATAGCTCTCGATTCACCGCCTCATGATCCAAATGGCATGCTTCAGCTCGCAGCTGTTGAGTTCCATGCAGTTGTTGATCGCACATAAAAGGAGACGAATTGCAAGATATTTTCTTTTATTTGTCGCTCGGCGCAGTGTTGCAGCACGCTGCTTTCTTATCGTTTCCACAGCTGAATTCCGATTCGCAATAGACGTTGCTTTCCGTCCGATCTTCCTTCATAAATGAGCAAGCTACTTGATATTCGTTGGATTGGAATAAAGAAGCAGATGACGTGCGCGACTGCTTTCATCGTGTGTCTCTCGATGTATAATGGTCCAAGCGTTGCGGCGTGCGGGCTGGCATTATGCCGGCTTTCTCTTTTGAAGGGGATGCGGGCGTTTTGTCGCAGCGCATTGCTAAGGATAGATGAAGCGAATAGAACATTACCGACGTCTGCAGGAACCTCCTTTCAACTCCAGTGAACGCGAACACGTCACCATTATTTTGGGAGGCTTGACTTGGAAGCATGAACGGCTGATCAAGGCAGTGCTGAACAGGAGCGGCTACCTCGCGGAATATCTGCCGCAGGCTGATCGGGAAGCGCATGAGATCGGCAAAGAGTATTGTGCCAGTGGCCTGTGTAATCCCGCCTACTTCGTGGCAGGGAATCTGATTAAGCGCTTGCGCCAACTTGAAGCCGAAGGCTTATCACGAGAAGAAATTGTAAAAAATTATGTGTACTTTACGGCCGGTACCACTGGCCCTTGCCGATACGGCATGTATGAAGATGAAATTCGCTCGGCCTTGCATGCGGCAGGTTTTTCGGGATTTCGTATCATACTTTTTCTTCAGGAACACGGTGTAAAGGCCTCATCCGGACATTCGGGAATGCAGTTTTCGGTGGATTTTGGATTATCCGCCCTGCATGCGGTAGTGCTTGGTGATCTACTCAACGACCTGCAGCGAAAGCTTGGCGCCTACGAAGTGGTGCCTGGCGATGCCGATCGCATGATTGTCGCCTTGGTGGATGAACTTGTTGAGTACTTCCGGACGACGCCTCATTTCGATCTGGCGGAACAGGCTCCCAGATGGCTACGTGGTTGGTTACAGCGGCATCGCTCGCACGCCTCGTTTCGCGTGCTCAACACTCTGTGCAAAATACACGTGCACTTGAATGGAAGCGCGCTGCTGACGGAGCTGCGCAAGTGCCGTCAAATACTGTCCACCATGGAAGTTGACCGGCTTCGGTTAAGGCCTCTGGTGAAGATCATTGGAGAGTTCTGGGCACAACTAACCGAGGGCGATGGCAATTTCCGCATGTTCGAGTTTCTGCAGCGGGAAGGGGCAGAAGTTGCAGTTGAACCAATCAGTTGCTGGTTGTTGTATCTTCTATTTCTTGCCAAACAACGGCTTGATTTGCAACTTCGGCTTGCGGGGCAAGAGCACCCCTGGTCAAAACCAATGGAAGCTTTTCGCATTCGCGCAAAAATAGTTTGGAAGCGAGGGCTTTTCTCCGCTACCGAGTACATATATAAGCGGCATTACAAGCGCCTTGCGAGTGCTCTCGGCGACATTACGACTCCCCTGTCTCCACAGAAGAAATTGGCAGCGCTCGCTGCGCCTCACTATTCTACTTTCTTGCGTGGTGGCGAGGGGCATCTCGAAGTCGGAAAAAATATTTACTACACAGCATCTCGCAAATGCCACATGGTACTGGCGCTGAAGCCGTTTGGTTGCCTTCCGTCGACGCAATCCGACGCGGTTCAGGCATCGCTGGTGGAGAGAAATCCGGAGATGATCTTCGCCTCGATCGAAACAGCCGGTGACGGTGAGATTCATGCATACAGCCGAGTGCAGATGGCGCTCGCCGACGCGAAAGAAAGCGCCCGTCAAGAGTTTGAAACTGTGCTGCGCTCATCGCAGCTTACAATCGAACAGATCCGTGAATTCTTGGCCGAACAGCCCGAACTGCGAAGCGCATCTTACCGGGTTTCCCGGCGCGATGGAGTGATTTCTACATCGGCAAATTTTTTGCTGGATGTACGCGAAAAAATGCAATCTGAACGGACCGCTCGCGATACTTTCTCGGTTCGCCAACGCAGTTCGAGTGGTTTAAGAATTCCTACGATTTCATCACAGGAGAACGATCATGTCTGATCTACCTAGGCTCGTCGCGACACCCAATTCTCCCCGGTCACGACTGGATGCTGCCACCAGCGATCAGTTGACGCATGGCATGCGCTCCGAACTCGCACCTCTTCCCGCAGGCAAGACGCTCGAGTTGCCCACGCCGGTATTTCCGCAAAGGCCGGACCTGCTGAATGCTCCGGACGAGCCGTACTTTCCCAAGAACGGCAATCGGCAATGGAAAAAGCACGAGATCTGGCACGCAATGCGCGGGTGGATGTTTCCATTCTTTAAGTCGCGAATTATGCCTGGAGAATTTCACCCTTTGATTGCTTATCTGTTCAATGAATGGAAATGCAACGTCGAATGCGGGTATTGCTGGGCCTATGACAATCAGGTGAAAGGAATGACCGAAGAGACTGCCAGGCGCTCAATCGACTGGCTGCACACGACCACCTGCCGCGTTCTTGCGCTGATGGGTGGAGAGGTGCTGTTGCGCCCGGATTTTGCTCATAAAATTGTTAATTATGCGACGAAAAAAGGCTTCTGGGTGTATCTGCCGACCAATGGCCGCTTGCTGCGACCGGATGTGATCGATCGGCTGGCCGATGCTGGTGTTGCGACCTTCAATCTTGCTGCGGATGCTTGGGATATCAAGCCAGGACTGCCGAAAGCAATGGTTCCCATTCGGAGCTATTTCGAGTACCTGATTCGCAAACAATACAAATATGGCTATACGGTCTTTTTAAATATCAACATCTGCCGGAATAACCTCGAAGATGTGCGTATGCTGACCGAATTGGCTCACGATAACGGAATCGCCACCGATTACCACATCTGCGAAACACCGATGATGGAGCAGTCAAACTTCCAAAAGCTCGAGGACAGTCCGGTATTCATTCGTGAGGAAGACCATGAACGCATTGGTGAACTGGTGGATTGGCTGATCGACAAGCAGAATTCCGGCTGGAAGATGGTGAACTCAGTGGAACGGCTGGCCCAGATGAAGAGCTTCATCAAGAATGACTTGCACCAATGGAACTGCCGCGCCGGACTCAACAGCCTAATTATTCGCGTTGATGGTACGCTGGCTCCCTGTTTCCCGACCTACTCGGCGACTTACGACTGGGGCACGGTGGAAAATCCGAAGATGGATCCCGCCCAGCTCAAGGTAATGAAACAGAGCTGCGAGAAAACCTGTTTCTCCACACTGAATCACATTCTCGCTTTCTGCTACAACGATGCCCGAGTGATCCGTTGGCTTGCAAAACAGGCCATGCACGGATTCCAAGGGGTTCGAGGGAACATGGAATAAACGAGCCTTTTGGCTCGGCGTGAGAGTTTGTGATGAATAGTGGACCCAGGAAATTGAAGCAGTACCGGATCGGCATTGACGTGGGATCGACGACCGTAAAGGTCGTCGCCTGCCCCGCGGATGGAGACGATCTGCTTTTCCGTACATATCGCCGGCATGAGGGGCGCCAGGCCGAAACCCTTTTGTCCTGTCTGCAGGAACTGCAGGACTCGCTCGGAATGCAGACAGGAACTGCCTACGCTTTCATCACAGGCAGCGGGGGAGGCGCGCTCGCGGGAATCCTGGGCGCAAAGTTTGTGCAGGAAGTAACGGCCGTCAGCATGGCCGTGGAAAAGCTTTTTCCTGAGGTTCACTCCGTCATAGAACTCGGCGGTCAGGACTCAAAGATCATCGTTTTTAAAGAGACAGGCCACGCTGGACAGAAGAAAAAACTGGCTTCGATGAATGACAAGTGCGCAGGCGGTACCGGCGCTGTGATTGACAAGATCGCTGCCAAGTTGAATCTGAGCCCAGATCAACTCCGCCAACAGAAATTTGACGGAGTGCCGATTCATCCGGTTGCCGGCAAGTGCGGGGTGTTTGCGGAAACCGATATCACAGGATTCCAAAAACAGGGTGTGCCCCCCAGCGAATTGATCGCGTCTTTGTTTAACGCGATTGTGCTGCAAAACCTCACCGTTCTCACGCGCGGGCATCTGTTGCTGCCGCGGGTGCTGCTTTTGGGCGGACCTCATGTCTTCCTGCCCGGTTTGCGCGAGGCATGGCGACAGCACCTGGCGCGCATGTGGCGGGACCAGAACGTGACGATTCCAGAAGATGTCGCGTTGGAAACCCTCGTTTCAGTGCCTGCCGACGCGCAGTACTTCGGCGCGATTGGAGCCCTTGAATACGGGCGCACCGAATCTGCGGAGGTTGGCAACTACCTGGGAATCGAACCGCTGGCGCAATTTGTGAACTCCTCGTCGGCTCTGGAGATCGCTGGTGGCACCGAGGGGTTGTGCAAAACTGAGGATGAGTTGCGGAAGTTCCTTCGCGATTACACGATTGCCCCGCGCCCGGACGTAGCTCTCACATCCGGCGAGATCCCCGTGTTTGTTGGAATCGACGGAGGTTCTACCTCGACCAAGGCCGTTTTGCTTTCTCCTGATGGCCAACTGCTGGCAAGCGCTTACCGTCTTTCCCGCGCCGACCCGATTGCCGATGCAATTGCTGTTTTGCAGGAATTGTATGATCGCTTTCGCCGGCGTGGCGTCCGATTATCGGTGCTCGGAGCGGCCATCACAGGGTACTCGAAGGACTTGCTACAGCGGGTTCTTGGCGCAGACGTGGCGCTGGTTGAAACCGTCGCTCACGCCCACTCCGCCTTGCAGGTCAGGCACGATGTGGACGCCATCATCGACGTCGGTGGGCAGGACATTAAGATCGTGCTGCTGCAGAATGGCGCGGTGAAGGACTTCAGGCTGAATACGCAGTGTTCGGCCGGAAATGGATACTTTCTCCAAGCTACGGCGGAGACGCTCGGTATTCCGATTGAGACCTTTGCGGAAACTGCTTTCCGTGCCAATCGCATGCCCGTATTCAGCTATGGCTGTGCCGTGTTCCTTCAGTCCGACATTGTGAACTTTCAGCGACAGGGCTGGCGGCCCGAGGAACTGATTGCGGGCCTGGCCGCCGTGCTGCCGAAAAATGTGTTTCTGTACGTGGCCGGCGTGTCCAACGTTGCAAAGCTGGGAAAGCGCTTTCTGCTGCAAGGGGGGACGCAGCGCAATCTCGCCGTGGTCAAAGCTGAGATAGATTTCATTCGCAGTCACTACTTCGCAGAAGGCGAGCCGGAAATCTTTCTGCATCCGAATTGCGGAGAGGCTGGTTCTATTGGCGCTGCACTGGAGGCAATTCGCCGGTACTCGCCCGAGCGGCCCAGCCGGTTCATCTCTCTCGATCAGCTATCGAGCGTGCGTTACACGATCCGGCGCGACGAATCTACGCGCTGTTCGTTTTGTGCCAACAAATGTCACCGCACCTTTATCGATTACTCGTGCGCTACTCCGCAATTCGAAGAGTCGTCAGGGCAGAATCGCGTCATAATCGCAAGTTGTGAGCGCGGCGAGGCTCTTGACGTCAGCAAGGCGCGCGAAGTTAATTCCGCCTGGTCTGCCGTGTGTGCGGCAAATCCCTGTATTCCGTCGCTTGCAGCGCGTGAGGCGTGGTCGGTGCGGGACGTGCCGCTCGTTACTCATACTAGTGCGACGAAACGGAATGGGAAGCGGCTTCACGATCGTTCCTCGATCTGCATTGGAATTCCGAGGGTTTTGAACTTGTACGCCTATGCGCCATTGCTGACTTCTTATCTGCAGGGCCTGGGTGTTCGGAAGGAAAACATTATCTTCTCTGCTACGACCAACCCTACTCATTTCAAAGAGGCGGTTGGTTTTGCGGCGGTCGATCCATGCTTCCCGGCAAAGCTGTGCATTTCTCACGTCTTCCACTTGTTGCAAAAGAACAGGGACGCTCACGTTCTTGATTACATTTTCTTTCCAATGATTGACACTGTGGTCAATAATCTGGAGAAGTGTGCGGGCGTGAGCTCGTGTCCGACCGGGGCGGCAACGCCGGAAGCAGTGAAAGCTGCGTTTTCCGCGAATCGCAACTGGTTTGGCGAGACCGGTATCGGCTACTTGAACCCAATACTGAATCTGTCGGATCGGCGTCTCTTCCGGTTCCAGATGTTTGAATGCTGGAAGGATGTATTAGCAGGTCTGAGTTGGGAAGAGAATGCGGAGGCGGTGGAGCAGGCATTTCTTTTTCAAGAGCAGTTTGATTTAAAAATGCGTCAAGTTTCGCGCGATGCGCTGGACAGGCTCGAACGCGAAGGACGTATAGGTTTGGTTCTGCTTGCCAGACCGTATCACCACGATCCAGGTGTCAATCAGGACATTCTGGAGTCTTTTCAAAAGCTCGGCTATCCCGTGTTTTCACAGGCCTATCTTCCACTGGATGAAGATGTTCTCAACAACCTCTTTGGTGAAGAGGTTGGAGCCGGTGTGATCAGTTCGCCTTTGGATATTTCCGACGTATGGAAGAACTCAGTTTCTGCCAATACAAACCTGAAGTTGTGGGCAGCCAAGTTCATGGCCCGTCACCCGAATCTGATTCCTGTCGAGCTGTCGAGCTTCAAGTGTGGGCATGATGCTTTTGCCAGCAATGTCATCGAACAGATCTCTGTCTGTGCTGGCAAACCTCATTTTTGTTTCCGTGATCTGGATGAAAACAAGCCCCAAGGTTCGCTTCGGCTTCGTATCGAAACGATGCACTTCTTCCTCTCCCACCTGAATTCCTCGGGCGATTTCCGTTGCGGTTCGCCTGCTCTCGTGCAGCCACAACAGGAAAGGGAAACGGTTTCTATCTAATAAGAACCTTGGATTTGGTTTGGCTGAGCCTGTTTTTCGGGGCCTTGTCTCTTGAAGGCTTGGCTCCCGTGAGACCGTTTCTCACCGGGTGCTGTCCTTTCGAGGATGCGCTCTGTTTCGATGCTGCCCGCTTGTGTTTCGTGCTCGTCCGAGACATGTGAGTGTGGGTGGTGAATGCTGGTCGCGATCTTCCAATCGCGGGAGAGTATTCCTTCCTGAACGACGACGGCTCCTTGAATTCCGATGGTGGCGCGTTTTTCGCGACAGAACCCTGCAGGCTGGTTTTGCGCACAGCGTTCTGATTTGAATTCTTCGAATCTGCGCCTTGGTGCTTGTCACCCACGCGCGCCCCGCGGGTTGCGACGGGGTGGCCGGATTGGGACGTCGTCTGCGCCTTGTGCTGCAAGCCATTGCTCGAAACAGACGAGTGATTCTGTTGAGACACGGCGGACGAAGATGCAGTCGAACTTCGGTTCGGCCCCCATTTGGAGGCGGGCGGAGTTGATTGCGTTTGGCCGATCTGCTTGGCCGTTCCGGGCGGCACGATGTTTCTATCAACGCTGGAATCCGTACCCTGAATGGGGAGGCCTACTCGGGAGGAGCTTTCTTGTGCCGCGGCACATGATGCCGCAAGCACTGTCAGCAGAGTTACGACGTACACGACAGCTTTGGGCACGTTTCTAGCTTTAATCATTTTCAGGCCGACATTCCAGCGGCGTCTTGGGTCGCCGCAGAACCCTCCAACTCTCGTGTCTTCAGTACAATCATGTATTCGTAGAAAGATTGCAGCAGGGCATAGGTCATGCCGGCATCACCATCCAGGAATCCGCGTTTGCCGAAATACAAAAGCAGGAACTTGATAAGAGGCCGCGCCGGAAGGCGGTAGAACAGTTCCTTCTGATGGAATCTTCTGTTGTTTAAGTCCTTTGCCAGCAGCGCTTGTTTGAGGCTGAACGAACTATGCGAAGCGCGATTCATAATAAACTGCTGCGCCTCCAGCGTACTGTAGGAATTGTGCCGGTCGAGCCAATGACGCATCCCTTTGCTGAAAGGAAAGTGATCGAGGTAGCCGCTCAGTCGTCCAACGGGGCCATCCGGAATCGAGACGGGATTGATGAGGCGTTCATAACGCATTTTTTCGGGGCGGAAAAGCCGCAGGTAAAAAGGCGATGCTTGCACGTGCTTGAGCCAGCGCCCATGCAGAAAATCCCGGCGCTGGATGCGGAACGCGACATTCTTGCCTGGGTTCTCGACCGCTTGGCGAATACTTGCCGCCAGATCCGGCGTCACGCGCTCATCGGCATCCAAATGCAGTACCCACGGATACTTGAAAGGAATTGTCTGTAAGGCCCAGTTTTGATGGGCGGACTCGTCACCGCCAAACGCGGGTTGTCCCGGGGCATAAGAACGAACCGTGACCCGCGCAGCCATTGATTTCGCCAGATCTACCGTGGAGTCAGTGCTGCCGGAGTCATAAACGTGTATGTCATCTGACCATGCAACTGAATTCAGGCAACAGGGAAGGTCCTGCACTTCGTTTTTGGTCGGGATGAGAACAGAGATCATGATTGTTTAGGCTGTACTTCGCTCTTTTCACGCAAAACGCGCATCTTGATTTTTCGTGCTGGAATGCCTCCGTACACCGTCCACGGCTCCAGATCACGGGTTGCAACCGATGCAAGTGCCAGAATCGCTCCCTCGCCGATGTTGACGCCTGGCTGCACGGTGGCCCTTGCACACACCCACGAGTAGGGACCCAGGGTTATGGGAAATGAGATGAGAGGAAATTCCGGGTCTTCATAGTCGTGCGTTGCGCCGCAAAGATATGCCTGTTGCGATAAGATCGCGTGCGATCCCAGGCGCACAGCCAGTGGGTTATAAACAACAACATCGTCTGCGATTGTGGCATTCTCTTCGCAGATCAAGTTCCAGGGAGCCCAGATTCTTGCGGTTGGATAAATGTGCGAATTTGGACCGATGGTCGCACCGAAGCAGCGCAATAAGAAATTTCGCCAGGCATGCATAGGCCGGGGCGATGTCCGAAACAGCAGGGCGTACACAATTCCCCACAGGAAACGTAACAGCCTGTTTCGCCGCGAAAAAGCTGGCTGAAGGTATGGATCGGAATTGGTCATTAAAGAGTGCTGTTGCGTCCGGCGCGGATATTGCAGAAGGTCTTAATCAGGGTCTCCGCGGCTTTATGAATTTCGAACCTCTGCTGGAAGCACCCGCGCGTTCGTTGTCGCATTTCGGACTTCTGCGAGCTGGACATTTGTAGCCATGTTCTGAGCATGGCGCAGGTTCCGTTCAGGTCATCTTTAGCGATGATACCAGCTCCGTCTTGTTGTATCTCATGCCAGATATTGACCTGGTTCGAGATCAGAGCAGGCACGCCGCAAGCCAATGCCTCGGCGACCACAATACCGAAATTTTCCTGATGCGAAGGCAGTACGAAGATTTCCGATGCGCGCAACGCGCCCCATTTCATGTCTCCACTTACCATACCGAGCCAGCTGATGCGGTTGGCGATGTTTAACCGATCTGCCATTGCGACCAGTTTTGCCTTCCACCCAACCTGATCGGGGCCGCACATCAAAAGGTGCCAGTCCGGGTCTGTGGCCAGTACCTTCGCAAAAGCCTGAATCAGGAGGTCGCAACCTTTCTTCTCATGGAGGCGACCGAGATAAATTGCGAGCCGCTTGTTGCGGAGCTCCGGATGGCTTCCGTAAAACGTGTCCAGTTCGGTTTGCGGATCGCCCTGTGGTCCGGCTGTACCGTAATTCACCACCTCTTCATTGCACCGGTAGGGACGGAATGATTGCCGGGCTAAGATGCGCTCCTCCTCGCATGTGAAGAGCACGGCTGCGGCGTCGCGCAGCACCCGGTATTCGCCCCAAGGCCAGTACAGCATCTTCTTCAGGTGCTTGCGCGGGTAGGTTTTCTTGAACCATGGGTCGAGCATGCCATGGGTGAAAACGACATAGGGAGTGTCGCTGCGGCGCAGCGCGCGCCATGCTGCGAAACTGTGGTACTGCCAAATGCCGTCTACGACCACGATATCGTAGTTTTTTGCGTTTTCTCGCAACCAAGGTACCAGGCGCGTGCTGTATCTGTACTTCAGCAATCCGGGTCCGAGTGGATGAACGGGCACGAAGCAACGCTTCACATGCGGAGCGTCGGGCGAATCCAGCGAAGCCACCTCGATGGTGTGCCCGTATTGGCGTATTACCGGGGCCAACTGCCTGACGCCCTCAATTGGACCCCCGCCAACGGGGTTTACCGAACTGATAACATGAAGAATTTTCATTAGCGAACGAACCCTACATGGCGCTTGAAGTACGCCATATCTTCCGGTAACGGTTTAACTGGTTTGGACTAATTCCTTATATCGGTCTATATACGCGGAAATCATTAGCTCCCGAGAAAATCGCACTGCATTTCTCAGTCCTTTTTGCACCCAGCGAGCACGCTCCGACGAATCGTTTGCGAGCGTTGAGAGGTCTGCTGCGAAACCAGACTCATCGTCAACTTCTCGCATGATTGCCGATTCGCCAACTATTTCGGAGAATGGAGCGCAACGGCTACAAATAACAGGGCATCCGCATGCCTGAGCCTCGATAAGCGGCCAGCCGAAGCCTTCGAATCGCGAGGGAAATAACAAGCCAAGCGCCTTATTGTAGAGACCCTCAAGCATCTCGTTGCAAGGCTTCACGACGACAATCACTCGATCGGCAACGCCCAAGTCACGTATGAGTTCATTCAATTCGGAGTTGAGCTGCGGACCAGCAAGTACAAGTTGCAAATCGACAGTAGCGGTTGCCTTTGCAAATGCGCGAATTACGCCGTTTTTATTCTTTCGGGCTGAATTGGAACCCACATGAAGTACAAACGGTTTTGCCAAATCCAGCTGCGGCACACGAGAAAGCAGGGCTTCGCAGCGATCAGGTGAAATACGATGATACGGGTAATTAAGTGAGTTCAGGATTACGCTCGTCGAGCGACCGACGATGCGTTCGAAATCTACGAGTGTTGCCTTTGAAACGCATACCACGCTGTTGGCTTTGTGCAAGCCATGGACAATCCATCTCTGAAGATACTTGCCGGTTCTGGAAGCGGGGCAGTCGGTTTGCTCGCTTAGCGCTCCACGAACCGCCAGCATGTCATGGCAGGTAACGAGGCATGGTGCTGAACCTGTCCAGGCAGCATACATCGCGTTGGAGTGGTCGCAAATATGAACTACATCCGCCCAGCGTGAAGCGTCGAGTAGCAACGGCGGAAACAATGCGAATTTATCAACATAGCCCAGCCACTTACCCATCCCCTGATTGGAACTTTTCAGGCGCCCGGCCAGCATGGGTGGGCTTATCACTCGCACTTCATGCCCTGCATCGAGCAGACCATTCAGCATCAGCGCCGCGAATCGCTGCATGCTTTCCTGTCCATCCTTCAGGTAGTTAGATACCAGGAGAATGCGCATGAACAGTCCTGCGTCGCAATACGCGCAGCGATGGAATCTTGTCTATCAATGCAAAAACGAAAATAAAAATCAAAAGATCGCGGCAAATGTTGATGTTGCTCGTCAGCACGGTTTCGGCCTGAATGAGACCATAGACCAGAGCAAAATTTAAGAAGAGCCGAGTCATCGGCGGCAAGTACCGACCAACGACTCGCGAGAAACAAACATAAAAACCAAGAATCGCGAAGGGATACGCGATAGCACCGGCCAACCCAAAATCAGAGACACCGGCAGTCAACAGCGAATTCGCTTCATCACGAACCATCAGACCAAAATGCGGGTTCGCAATTACCTCCTCCGCGCCAATCTCATTTACCGCATGTTTGTCTGGATACAAAACAGACGGGATGGAAGACTTGATACAGAACGCCGCGTCTTCACCAAGCATTGGAGTAGTGTGCCAGCTGGCTGAAAGCAGTTCCGACAAATAGGTGAGGATAAAGGTCCGATCCTGAACATTGCTGGCCAGTTGACGGGCCATCATGGGATCTCCGTCCTGTAACAGAGTGACAGCTCTACCTGCGTACTCCGTAAGGCTGCGCCCTTTTCCCATCTGCATAGTTGCATAGCGCAGAGCAAAGAAACTGACGATCGAGCCATAGGCGATCAGCGCGCCTGCAAAAAGAATAAGAAGCCGTTTTGTGAGTGATGGCCGCGCAGAAGATTGCCTGCGGAGTCTTAGGCGATTGAAGTTATATGCCATGAAACCGACTACCATGGCATACATAAGTACTCTGCGTCCCTGAGGAAGAAGGAAGATGACCTCCATTGCCAAAGCGATCCATAAGGTCACCTTTTGCCGGAACACTTGAGCGTTGCTCAAGGCGAGAAGAGTTACAGCGGGCAGAATTGGGGCCACGATCGCGCCGATGCTTCCCAAGACTGTTATACGGTGTTCGTCGGACGCCTGAAGTCCCATGTATCCCAAATCGCCACTGACAAATGCCAGAAAAACGATGCCGAGTCCGGTCCAGATCAAGCGAAGTTGTTGCTGTCCTACCTGGAATGGCTCGCCCAATAATGGTGGCTCAATTAATGAACTGACAACAAATAAGAGCGCAGCGACTAGGAGCACGGCTGCCAGCGCTATCGAAAGATCCGCCACCGACAGCCCGAAACGAGACTCCGGGGTATCTCCGCGAAATAAGAGTTGAACAATAGTATTGAGCGTTCCGAATGCATATCCCAGGAGCAAACCGGTGCCGAGCACCCATCCAAGGCGCAAATTTTCGGGGTAAAAAATTATGTTGTAAAAAACGTAGCTCGCTATTCCGCTTCCAATTACAGCCCCGATGAGGAAAAAAGTGTCATTGTGAAGAATGGCCAACAGGGCGGCGGAAATAACTAGAACAGCCGGAATATGAGTAGCCATGTGATACCGGAGCCGCCATGAGGCAGTATCCATAAACCTGGCGTTTCCTTCCTGTGTCCACTCAGTTTTTAACGTCCTTTGAAATGCCATAACATCGTTACTCAATTTCTAAACAGCGGACTGGTCCTCTGCGAGGGCAGCTTGCAGTATTGAAAGCAATGTGGGTTGATTCAGCGTGCCGTTCCGGATGCATCGAGCTTGTCCGTTCCGGGCGATCGTCGCCCGCAACTCATTATCAGCGAGCAGTTGGAAACAATGTTTGGCGCACTCCTCCGGGGAATCCCAGAACACAGCTTCGACGCCGTCGCTGTAAAGTGACATGTGTTCCGAAGTGCGCTCGGCACAGAAAAGGCTTCCCAGAAAGGGGATCTCCGACGAGCGGGTTGTGTGGAGGTCGCGATTTCCCTTCGAGAGGAGTCCCAGGCAAATTTTGGCGCACTGAATTGCCTTGGCGTAATCGTCAGTCGAATGCAAGCCAGCCCCGCGCCAGTGGGAACGCAGCCTTGACCATTCCCGGGCCTTCTGCCATCGATCCCCGTAAATTGCGAGTGGTACACCTAACTCCACTAAGCGCGATAGAAACGGGCCGCGATCCGGCATCCAGGTGCCAAGGAACAGTACCTCGCTCGCCCATTTTTGCCAGTCAGCCGCATCGAGCTGCCGCGGAGCGTGCGCTATTTCATCTGCTGACATGAAAACCCGAAGGACATTTTTAGCGCCCAGGCTCCTCGCCTCGAGAACATTTTGTTCTCGCATAACAATCAGGAGATCGTAAAAGGGAAGGCTCTCAAGGTATAACCGCCACCTCCGTGAGTCCCGTGATCCGTATGGGTCATCGATGTTGTAGTTAATAACCCTGCCAAAACGATTCTTCAATTCCCTGACGAGTGACGGTGCGATCAGATCTCCGCCGTCAATCCAGACGAGGTCGAAATCGCAGTCGGGTAGGGCGGCTAAAACTCTACGGGCAAGCACAGCTTCCATAAATCGCGCGCCCGTGCGCCAAATCCAGAAATTTATCCAGCTGTTGTCGGGCAGGAAGGACCGCGGGGCCAGGGTACAGACCTTATGCCCAAGGCGGCGCAACGCTTGTGCCCGCTGCCGGCATGTACCGGAGTTGGGGCCCATGTAAAGAATATTTAATGAATTCATGAGGCTTGTGCTTTTAATTCACAGTTCCGCCGCTAGCTCTGAGAAAACGCGGAGCATGGTTTCGCCATATTGATCCCAGCCGCCTATCGATTTAACGCGCCGCAAGGCAGCACTGCTCATCTGTTCGCGCACTCCGGGATTATCGGCCAAAACCTGCATTCGATCCGCAATGGCATCGGCATTTCGAATGGGTACGATGTATCCTTCAACGCTATCCGAAAACAGGTCATTGGCACCGGTGTTTGCGGATGCAATCACGGGGCATCCGCATGCCAGCGCTTGCGCTTGTACCATTGCAAGACCTTCCTGAACACTTGGCAAAACCATTACATGACTTGCACTCATTATGTTTTTGAGCAGCGGCTGTGGGACATGTCCCAGAATATGTACGTCCTCTCGTGTCGCAAATTTGTCGAGCAGGGGAATTGAATCGGTTGTGGAAGAACCTGCAATGGTGAGCGTCTTACGTCTGTGCTGCAATTTATCAAACGCCTGGAGCAGATAAACTAATCCTTTTTGCAAAGAAAGACCACCCACAAACAGGACGTTGAATTCGGATTTATCCGGGTCAGTGGTTTTGTGGAACCTGCGGAGATCGACGCCATAGGGCACCAGTTTTAACTTGCGGCGCGGAATCCCCATTAGCAGGAAGGAGTTCAGCGCGAAAGTCGAAGGCACGGTGATCGCATCGGCCAATTCATACTCCGCTTCCTCCCGCTGGATGATTCGCGGATCGATGCCGCGGAAAGAACTACGATTGAGTTCGTGTTCCTCACGTAGGATTTGATCCTGCACTCGGATATGAGCGGAGCCGCGGTCACAGACAAAACGGGCGCCCATCGCGTGCGCCTTCAAGCCGCTCCGCAATACGGAACCGGACAGGCCACAAAACACGTCGCATTTTGGCAGATTATGTGCGACATGCTGATCGAACAAAACTCGGTCATACCATTCCCACAATCTTTTTAGCGCTGGAGATCTGTGCGCGGCGAAGCGCATGTACGGGGCATGCAGCCAGGGAAATGTATCCACTTTCTCTCTGGGCAGACCCTCGTCACGGAGCTTCCAGCGAGGGTAGCCCGAAAAGATCGTCTTAAGACACTGCCGATCATAGAGTTGCCTGGCAAGGTCGAACGTGTGGAATTTTCCTACTGTAGATAATGCGACTTCCATGTGGAGGGCACCCGCTAGAGGCAATGGTTAGAAATATTGATCAACGTACAATTCCTGAACTTTCCAGCAACTTCACTGATCTCCGCAGGATGAACTTGCCGGCAGTGTACAAAGGCCGGCAGCGCGACTTCAGGAATATCCCGTAGGGGAGCAGAAGTTTTTCAACACGGTAGCGGAAACGTATGGTTCTAAAACTGTGTGCTTCGCCAGTGTGCCGGAACAAGCGGTTGTAATAACTCGGAAAAAGCGCGGCCGAAAACTGCTTCTGCGCGGCAAACCGCGCCTCGTAATCCATCTCGCAATCTTCCGTAAAGCTACTTTCTCTGTACGGACCGACGCGCTGGAAATATTTCATCGTCATGACGTGCGGCGTATCTGTGTATATGTTCCAGGTTTGCTTGCCGTCCCAGAATTGCTCAGTGATCTTGTGACAGGGCTCATTGCTTCCTGGCAGCGCATTTGCAGAATCGAACTTGTGTGGCATGCCATAGAAATTAATGAGACCAACATCAGCGTTGTTTTCGCAAACGCTGACGCTGTTCAGCAGGTAATCGGATGGACCTTCGCAATGCCAATCATCTTGCAGGAGCAGAACATATTTTCCGCTGCAAGCTCGCAGGCCCGCATTGATATTTGCCCCGAGTCCTCTGTTTTCTTTGGAAAGTACAAATACTTGAAAAGGCAACTTCCTGATCTGCTCCTGAATTTCCGGTCCGCTGCCATCGTCGGTGACGACGAGTTCGAGGTTGGGGTACGCGGTGTTATTCAGGAATGAATGCAGCGTGTCGCGCAGAAGCTCGATACGTTTGTATGTAACAAACAAAACAGAGACAAGAGGAAGTTTAGACATGGTGGCCCAATCGATTTTCCTGCGCGGCGGTCTCATGCTGCTGCGGGGTTTGTCTTCCGTCTATAGAAGGCCAGTAGCTTCTCACGGTAGCGCCCAATGTCGTCCTTGTCCTCCGCTGTAAGTGCGAGAAAGTACGCGGACGAGCCATACACGACTATGAAGGTAGTAACCTCTGCGAGCACGCTATATATTCCGTGTCCGCGAAATGCATTGGATGCGCTCCAGCCTGCCCCAAAGGCGAGTGCAACAGGAAGCAGAAGGGGAAGAACGCAAGTCCGGAAAACATAATTAAGTTCGAATGATAATGAACGCCCTAAGCGGATCCAGAGCAAGACCGTCTGTGGCACGATAACAATAACCAGTGCCAGAGTAACACCGCCAAGTCCAAAGCGGCGGCCAAGAAAAATGCCAAGTAGAACACTGCCGGCGCCTTGCAGCAGAGCTGTAACGCTGAGTAATCTCACCCATCCAATTACGAAAGCGTAAATCATAGCGAGGCGTTGAATAGGGACGACAACACAGAAGGCCGCGACGGCCACCGTCAGAAGTGTTCCCGCATACTGGCGCTCGCCGACCCAAGCTGTTACCACATCGCGATTGAATAGAATCACTCCGGCTGCAAGAGGTAATACCATCGCGAGAGTCAGTCGCAAAAGCCGGAAGAGCGCAGACCGGAAAGTCGCGATTTCACGGCTGCCCCAAAGATCGTTAATGGCTGGCGTTGCGTTGTCTGCAAGCCGGTTGGCCATATTGAATCCCGTTGTTGCTGGAACCTGGGTGGTATAGAACGAGCTCGCCGCGGCTGCTCCCCCAACATATCCAGCAAGAGCGTTGGCCGAGCTGAACATGAGGGCGTTGCCCACGTTCAGCAGCATCGCATGGCCGCCGAACCCAATCATTTCGCGAAAAAGCGCGCGATCAGGAATTCCCCAGCTGGGCATAAGAGTTGGATGTAGAGACTTGAAGCGCATGCGATACAGCAGCGAACCTACTCCCTCGACTACCGAACCCGACAACATCAGTCCGAAGAGACCAAAGTGAGCCAGCACGAATGCCAATGACGTCAGTGCGCGGGCTACCCCCAGGAACGCTCCAATTGTGTTGCTTGCCGCAAGGTCCTGGGACGCCACCAAGGCATTTAGATACGCGGCAAGCGGGGTTCTCAGTACAGCCCAGATTGCGATGACGTACAAAGCCCGGCGAGCTTCATTTTCTATTGCAGGAGAAAGATGAAACAGCCGGCCAACATAGAAACTGAATGCAACCACCAACAGTCCAAAAACAGCGTTGCTGAGCAGCAACATGGTGCGGGCCGTGGTGAAAACTTTTCGGAACCGTTCGCCATTATCTCCTAAGCTGATCGACTGCCCGAGAAAGCGCTCTAGAGACCAGGAATGAGCCACATCCACCAAAGTGAGCAGAGCCACCGCTTGCGTTATCGCTGCATACGCGCCGAGAGTTTCTCTCCCAGCCACTTTCAGGACAATCGGAGCAAGCAACACCTGCACCGCAATTTGGATAAAATATTGAAGGACACTCGTTGCAAATCCGTTTGCGGCCCTGACTGTACGGCTCATGGCGTTTCCATCCAACAGCTGGCCCGGAACCTATCCAGTGTCACAGAGCGAGTTGTGCTGTTTGAGATTGTGTCGGACAAGTCAGACTACCTTCTTGGAAGCAGTGGCCAGAAAATTCTGGGATAGGAGGATACGAGATCCGGGGCCGCTCTCAACCGCATGTATGAAGGCGAAGCAAGCGCGAATAAAGCACCATGCGACAGAGCGTACGAGACTGGCAGGGCCATGAATGATCGGACGGTCCTCGAAACACGCAATGTCACTCAAGCCGTGCATGGAGAGCAGCTGCCTTATTGACATCTGGGTGAACGCGCGGTGGTGCGTCAGATCTCCGTACAAAACCCTGCCGGAAAAAATGGCTTCGCCATTGGGAACATGAACCACGAAGCGACCGCCCGGTTTTAGAACGCGATATACTTCTCCCACGAGTTCCAGAAGCGCGTCTTTGGGAAGATGTTCGAGCAGGTCGAGAGCGAATACCACGTCGACACTGGCGCTGGCTAGTTGGCGGGTGTAAGAAATTACATCGTCGCAAGCGACATTGTCTAAGCCCAGGCTGGCAGCAATGCCCACCTGTTCCGGGGACAAATCGACTCCTCGGATATTCGAATAACCGGCGCGCTTCAGCGCAAGCAGGAGTCTGCCAAAGCCGCAACCGAGATCGACAATAGCGGCGTCGGGAGAGCTGATTCGCGCACGGCGAATGATCTCCCCATCAAACCAGCGAGCTGAAGAAATCAGTTCGGCCGGCTTGCGACCGTGCGAAGACTGATTGGTGAAGTACTGGTTGTAAAGTACAGAGTCTGTTTTGCTCATCATTTCCGAACCCAAAACACTGCTGCGTAATTCTTCGCCGCGCACATCAGCGACTTCCCAAAATAACCAAATTGGAAGTGGCGGAAAACGCAGACTCCATGCCTCTGTAGGCCCAGACCTTACCGTTGCTGCTTGGGACAAAGAGAATGTCACAGTCCTGAAGGGGAACATCCGGGGAACTGCCTGCAAACACTTTTTTGAGAGCGAGTGGAACTTCCTCGCGTCCAGTGGCGGTCTTCCTGATGAGTTTGGCCCTGTTCTGTGCTGCCGTGCGGTTAAGCCCCTGGGCAAGGGAGATCGCCTGCAGCACGGTCAAGCGGTTGCTGTTTTCAATGAGGTAGCCGCCCGGCTTTCCGACGTCACCGACAACGTAAACAACTCCAGAGCGTGAGACGGCGATTGTGTCGCCTGGACGGATATCGACAGTGGCGGCAACACTGCCCGGATTGTTTTCGAGCTGTATTACTACCGGGTGCGTGGGGTCGGATTTGTGAGTGATGGTAACGGCCTTGCTTGCAGTAGCCGTAACTCCTCCAGCCGCGGAAATCAGTTCCAAAACCGTGTGGCTGCCCAGCAAGGGGTAAATACCCGGATTCTTCACTTCACCCGTAACCGTCACTCCCTGAGTGGCGTACTCTGCAATAAAGACAGAAGCATGCGGGTATTTAAGAACATCTGCGCTGCGCAGTTTTTCTTCGATTGCCGCCGCCGCTTCTTCCGCCGTCATTCCAGAAAGCTTGATCGCTCCCGCGACCGGTAAAGAAACCTGCCCGGCGTCGTTGACGCGAAGCTTCCCTGACAGCTCGGGTGTGTCGAAAACAGTGAGTTCGAGAAGGTCCCCGGTTGATATCCGCAAGGCATGAGGGGTGTTCGGCGCTCCCGTCCCTTGTGGAGCATTCTCTTGTGGAGCCGCAAAAAGCTGCGCCGAAATAACAAGCGGCAGGGCTAGGTTCAACGCGACAGTCAGGAGCAACATTCGCCAATTACGAGGACGCATCATATCCACTCTCTTAAACGTTACTTAGAAACGTTATCTGATCTATTGGGTGTTGAGTGCACCCGGCGTTATTCGTCCTCGCTGAGGTAATAGTTGCCCATTGATTTGCCATAGTACGATCCCTTGGCGTAGTAGTACTGCTCCAGGAGCATATCGACTCCATTGAAGACAATTCCCACCAGGTTGGCGTTGGAACGCCGGAGAAGATTGCGAACTCGAAGAACTGCCCTCTTGCGGGCAATCCGCGAGCGCACAACGAGCACGACTGCATCCGCAATGTTCGACAATGCCAGCGAATCCGCAACAGAAAGCACGGGAGGCGTATCGATAATGATGCGTTCGTATTCGCCTGACAGGGACTCGAGTAACTCGATCATGCGCTTGGAGCCGAGTAGTTCCGCGGGGTTCGGAGGATGTGGACCGGCCGGCATTAACTTCAAGCTCGGCAGCGATTTCAAAGGGGTGACAATAGCGCGCTCGTCCATCCCTCGGGTCAGGACGGTGCTTGTACCATACCGTGAGTAGGGAAGTCCAAAGTGAGTATGGGTGGTTGAACGTCGCAAATCAGCATCGATCAGAAGAACAGATTCTCCACGCTGTGCGAACGCGGAGGCCAGATTCACCGACACCGTGGTTTTCCCCTCCGCTGGGACCGAACTGACCACGGTGATTATCTTCGGTTCGTGGTCGGGAGAGGAGAGCAACAGCGAGGTTCGCAATCCGCGGAAAGCTTCGGCAGCCTGCGAGCGTGGAGAGCCCAGCAGAATCGGAGCAAGGGGAACTGCTTTCGGCGCTTCGCGGGAGTTTGATGTGGCAGGGGGCTGTTGCTGATGAGTCGGGATAGTGCAAAGCACTGGCAGCGCCAGGCAGGTCTCTAGTTCCTCAGAATTGCTCAAAGTGTCATCGAGAGCTTCGACCCCGAAAGCAAGGAGCAGGCCCGCAATCACTCCGCCAAAAAGTCCCAGTGCGAGATTTCTCTTGATTCTAGGTTCGACCGGTGTGGCCGGAATTTCGGCGCGATCAATTATGCTGATATACCCGGAACTCAAGCCTGCGGTCACGCCTGCCATTTTCAATTTCAATTGCAGCGTGTCATATAAATCGCGACTGTTTTCTACGTCGTGCTTCAGAACTAAATATTGAACAGCATGCTCGTTTAGCTTAAAGGCTTCTTCTTTTTGTTTATTGAACTGGTTACGCAAGGCCGCTTCCGTCTTAGCTGCCGACTGATACTCGGTTTCCATGCGCCTGCCGACATTGGCGACTTCATCGGCAATGGCCGCATTGAGTTTGCTCAGCTGCGTCTGCAATTCGCGCAGTTTGGGATATCCGTTCCCGTATTTGGCGCTTACTTGCGCCAACTGTGCCTTCAGATCCGCTTCCTGCGTACGCAATGTCTGCAGGTTCGGATCGACGGTTCCGAGCAGTTCTGGATTTCGAGTTGCGGCCAGACGATGCCGGGCTTCCTTTACGATTCGGTCCGCCTCGGCTTCCGTGAGCTGCTGGTTCAGGAGCTTGAGCCGATCGACCGTGATGTTGTCGTTCTCGTCTGCCCCGATCATGTTGTTCTTCATCTGAAACTCTGAGAGCCTTTGTTGAGACTGCGTAGCTCTGGTCTGCAGGTCGTCCATCTGCTTCGAGAGCCAGTTCGATACTTGTACTGTCCCTTCATAGCGCGTCTGGAGCGTATGCTGCATGTACTTCTCAACCACCGCGTTGGCCACATCAGTTGCGAGCTTTGGATCGGTACAACGGAAAAGGACTTCGACGATCTGAGTGTTGGGTAAAACTCTTACGCTCAGCGATTGTTTGAATGCACTGACCAAACGTTGCCGGTCAGCCGGGGGCATTGCCGAGGGATTTGTAAGTTTCGCGCTGGCTGCATACTTGCCTGCAAATGCAGGCCGCTTGGCAAGTTCCAGACTGTCTATCACGCGCATCGCCACGGTGTCGCTTTGGATCACCTTGACCTCGGTTTGCAGGACGCTGTTTATGTCATCACTGCCCCCGAGTTTCTGGCTGATCATCTCATCCAAACCGAGGCTGGACGAGCGGCTGGGATCGACTTGCAGACGCACCGCGCTTTCGTAAACGGGTGTCATCGTCAGCGTACGCAATGTAATGATGCCGAAGACAGTAAGGGCCGTTAACAGGATGAGCAGCTTATGTTTGAATATCGTTCGGGAGATTTCAGTAACAGACAGTTCGCGCTCAGTGACGCTATCGTTGCCGAAACGCTTCAGGCCAGATTCTCTCATCGTCGCTAAACTGTCTTGCTCAATCTCAGGCATGTGAGACTCCTGGCAGGCGGCGGGCCGCATTGAGGGTCGATACCTGCCGGTGCGGGTGTGATTGGGTGAAACACGAGTCCGAATCAGGGCTGAACTCTTCGAAGTTCCTGGGCCGATTCAGGTGAGCGCAGTGAAACTGATCAATCTCCAGAAGCTTTCTCATTCCGGTGGCGCTGATCCAACAAAATCAGAACTGGAATGGGATAAATCGGCTGCGGGTTCCTCGGAAAGAAGCCTGTACCAGAGTTCCGCGTAGGCCTTGGCTGCACTCTCGACCGAGAGGAAAGGAAGCGCGGAGCCAGTAAATGCTCTGTAGTTCTGCAACAGAGCGACAGTCGCGACAAATGACAACACGGTGATCTGCGGGTCCATATCATGGAGCCGGCAGTTTTGTGCCCATTTCTTGAAGTTTGTCGACCAGGCAGTAGCCAGGGCATCGATGTGCCTGCGGTAGACGGGTTCCATTTCAGCGCCGAATTCAAGAGTACCGAATTGCAGCAAGCGGACCAGTTCGGGCCGCTTTACTATGATATCGGTGACCATTTTGAAAAAATCGCGCAGGGCATCCCGGGGGGTATCGACGCTGGCTAGACAGGCCAATTCGTCGGCGCGTTCATGCAGGTTTTCCAGTTCCGAGTCCACCGCAGCAATGAACAGATCCCGTTTGTGAGGGAAGTAACGGAAGATGTTTCCCTCGCTGACGTTAGCACGCCTGGCTATATCCTTGGTCGTTATTCCGTTAAATCCGGAGCGCGCAAACAGAGTCACTGCCGCGGCGACCAGACGTTCTCTTGGGGCAATTTCAGTCATCGATGTATTGTCAGTCAGTCAGAGAAAGTGCTGAGGTGGTGTTGAGGCGAGACTAGTGAGCGTGACGCAACAGATTCTAAATCAAATTCTTCTACTTCGATCGCAATGCTCCGCATGATCTGCGCCAACGTAAGAATGACTCGCAATCCATTATTCTTGCGCGTCAGAATGCCCTCGAATCCCGCCAGTGGCCCGGCCTTAATGCGTACTCTTTCTCCCACATCCAAGTACGAGTGGGGTTCGGCGCGATGGTGAGTCAATCCTTCTCGCAGGGAGCGCATCTCAGAGTCCTGTAGCGGTACAGGCACACGCCCATTTCCAACGATCGAAACTACACTTGGAATTGCAAGCACACGGGCGTGTTGATCCCAGGAAAAGCGGGCAAACACATAGCAGGGAAACAGCGGTAATTCCAATTCGACTTTGCACCGGTTCTTCCAGCGGCGAGTTACTCGACAGGAAGGCAGATAGCATTGAATCTCTCGTGACGCAATCTGCTCGGTTACCCGTTTTTCATGACTTGGTCGCGTATAGATCGCGTACCACGGTGGAGATGATTCGGTAACGGGATCCGGAAGAATTGGGACCACACTGTTGCTGACCTGAGCCGTGGACAAAAGTCACCTATCCTTAAAGTTGCAAAAACAAAGCTTCGCCATTGGCACTTAGCAGTGCCCTGATCTAAATCAATCCGACGGAATGCGAACAGAACTTACGTGGCATGCGGATACTTTGCCGCCATTTGGAAACTGGGCGGCGCGGAATCGGCACACTCTTCCCCTCGGATTGAGAGAGAGTGATTACTCACTTTTTTGAGGACTCGCTACAATATAGGAAGCAGAGTACCTGCTGTCAAGCGGCAAACCACCTTATACTATGCGAAGCTTGCGAAATTGGTTTATAGGTGGCGGGCCCTACCAACGAGGAGGAAACTGGCCGGCACTGATTGCTGCCTCGCCCGAATTCGTTAAGGTAGCCACTCAGAGAACCGGTGTGGAGGCTGGAAGGACTTTTGCCGTGCAAGTCGGAGGAGTAAGTAAGAAAGAGGAAAAAAAATAAGGTGAGAAGTTGATTAACGTGATAGTTGCAAGCTGAGAATTTGGATGTACCATAGCAGGAAGACACTGAGTTTCGGGATAGGCTGCATCAGGAAAATGATGGATAGGTATAGAACGGGTAAAAGGCAGGAGGAGAAAACCGGTTATGAATAGACTTTTAAGAGTTTTGGTGGTTCTGGTGATGTCGATTTGCGGGCTGTTTAGTTTTGGTGGTTTCTATGCTGATAAGCTGTTACCTGGCGGTGTTATCTTTTGGAGCGGGGTATTTGTCGTGGCTTCCATATGGCAGATAGCTGCTTGCGAAGCTTAAAAATCAGTGGACAGCAAAGGGCGGCCGGGAAATGCCAGCCGCTTTTTGCTAGTCGAGATATTCAACTCCCGTGATCACGCAATCGAAACGTTTAGGTTATTGCGTAGCTCTGTTATCGTGGACTGGAGCAGGCAGGAAGGGCCTTCACCTTGGCTGCGGGGGCTTGCAATCCAACCTGACGCGAAGTGCTCCAGAGCATTCTTTATCCCCGGATTAAATCCATATCATTCAACAGCGCTGCGGGATTACTGACCACCAACTTTTCTGCTTCGGCCAAACCCACGATCTTTGCGGCTTTTTCACGCGCTGCCGACAGTATAGGAGGTCGACTCTTTACTCCGTGGGCATCGCTTGCGATGAAGTGAACCATGTTCTTCTTGAGCATGGTCTCGCACATCCTCTGGCTCGTTTTTCCCCAGAAGCCAGTGAGTGAGTTGGCCGTAATCTGAAAAAGGCAACCCGCGTCGGCAAATTCGGTCAGCGACTCCGGACGCCCTAGAATTAACGGATTGCGTTCGGGATGCGTGATAATCGGTACGAGCCCGGTGGTCTGCAACTGATAAAGAGTCTGTGCCACATTGAATGTGCTGTACTCGGATAGCTCTACCAGAATGTACCGCGTATCACCTATCGCGTAGAGCTCCGGATGATCCATTGCATCCTCGATGTTTTCATACGAGAGATGAAAATCGCAGCCGAGCGAAAAGCTCATTCCGGGTACACGCGACCGCAACTCCTGTACTATGGCGGCATGAAGGCCGCGGTCATAGCGGTACTCGTAGTTTGAGTGCGGGGTCGCAACAATATGGGTCACTCCGTCCTGTTGCGCCATGCGGCACATCTCGATGGTGATGTCCCAGGATTTTGCGCCGTCGTCGACGCAAGGCAGCAGATGGCAATGAATATCTATCATTCCGTTCTTAAGTTCAGGCGATTCAGAATTCATTTTTGACACCACACGCCTTGCTTGTTGCTGTTTGAGCGCAGAAATCCGCGTACGCGATCCTGATTCCTTCTTTCAGGGAGATCTTTGGCCGCCAGCCATAACTGAATAAAATTGAGCTGTCCATCAGCTTTCGCGGTGTCCCGTCAGGCTTGCTGGTGTCAAAGACGATCTCCCCATCAAACTCCAATGCGTTGCAGATTGTTTTCGTGAGTTCTCCGATCGTCTGGTCACTTCCACTGCCCACGTTCACCAGAGGGGCAACTTCCGGGCTGGAGATCAGCTTGCGAAATTCACCTTCCGGCAGATTCAGCAGAAAGACGCAGGCGTCGGCCATATCGTCGCTGAACAGGAATTCGCGCAATGGCTTGCCTGTGCCCCAGACAGTCACGCTCCGGTCGCCGCGCTGCTTGGCTTCATGGACTTTCCTGATCAGCGCAGGAAGAACATGGGAATTTTCGAGATCGTAATTGTCTCCCGGCCCATACAGATTGGTAGGCATTGCCGCAAGATAGCTTGTTCCATATTGCCGGTTAAAAGCCCAGCACATCTCGATTCCCGCGATTTTTGCCACTGCATAGGAGCGGTTGGTGAATTCGAGCGGCCCAGCGAGCAGTTGATCTTCTCTAATCGGCTGCGGCGCGAGCTTCGGATAAATGCAGCTTGATCCTAAAAACAGCAGGCGCTTGACCCGCGTGCGGTAGGCGCTTTCGATTACAGTGCTCTGAATACGCAAATTCTGGGCTATGAACTCGGCAGGAAAATCGCGATTAGCGAGAATGCCGCCCACTTTGGCCGCGGCAAGAAATACAAACTCGGGACGCTCCTCGTCAAAAAACGCACTCACTGCAGCGGAGTCCAGAAGATCCAGCTGCTGCCGGGTGCGCAGCACAAGGTTCTCGTAACCCAGCGAACGCAGTTTCCGCACAATGGCCGAACCTGCCAAACCGCGGTGTCCGGCCACAAAGATCTTCGCGTCTTTCTGAATGTAATCACTCATGATGATTGAGAATCTTGTATCCCTTCTCGCTCACCAGCGCATCGCGTTTTGCCAGTTCATAGTCTGCCGTAATCATCTCCGTCACGAGTTCGTCGAAGCTCGTCTTAGGTGACCACCCTAGCTTGGCCTTTGCTTTGGCCGGATTTCCCAGCAATGTCTCGACTTCAGTCGGGCGGAAGTAACGCGGGTCGACGGCGACGATGAGACGGCCGCTATCGTCGTACCCCTTCTCGTCCACGCCCTTGCCTTGCCAGCTAATCTTCATGTCCAGTTTCTTGGCGGCGATCTCGATAAATTCCCGCACGCGACGCTGTTCTCCGGTAGCGATCACGAAGTCTTCCGCTGATTCCTGCTGGAGCATGAGCCATTGCATTTCGGCATAATCGCGGGCGTGTCCCCAGTCCCGCAGCGAATCCAGATTGCCCATGAAAAGCGATTCCTGTAGACCGGCTTTGATGCGTGCCAGTCCCCGCGTAATTTTGCGCGTCACAAACGTTTCGCCTCTTACCGGAGACTCGTGGTTGAACAGGATGCCGTTGCAGGCATAAATTCCGTAGGCTTCGCGATAGTTTACCGTGATCCAGTAAGCGAACAGTTTTGCCGCGGCATAAGGCGAACGAGGATAGAACGGCGTGGTCTCCGTCTGCGGAGTTTCCTGCACCTTGCCGTATAGCTCTGAGGTCGAAGCCTGATAGAAGCGCGTAGTCTTTTCAAGACCGAGAATGCGGATTGCCTCCAGCAGCCGAAGTGTTCCGAGGCCGTCCGCATTTGCCGTATACTCAGGCTCTTCGAACGAGACGGCCACATGGCTCTGTGCTGCAAGGTTGTAGATTTCATCCGGCTGCACGGCCTGTATGATGCGCACCAGGCTGTTGGCGTCCGTCATGTCGCCGTAGTGAAGAAAGAATCGCCGGTCGCGGTCGTGCGGGTCCTGGTAGAGATGGTCGATGCGGTCCGTGTTGAAAAGCGAAGTGCGGCGCTTTACTCCATGAACTTCGTACTTTTTGGATAGCAGTAGTTCGGCGAGATACGACCCATCCTGTCCAGTGATGCCGGTTATCAGTGCCTTTTTCATTCAGTCCAAACCCTGCCTGAGGTTTCGTCAACGAGTTTAGTTGTCGCCATCGATTGATCTTAATTACAAACCGCCTGCTCGTCGGATACACACCTGAAAATCCGAAGCGCCAATGCGTGAGCGGCCTTTGCGTAGCTGACCCAGAGTTTCAAGGTGAAGGAGCAGGCACCACGATCGGTTGGCGAATACCCCAAAGCATATCAGCTCCTTGCTGATGACGAATAGGACATAGCAATCGAGGGGGTGCTGTTTCCCATTCGGGGATGTTTCCGGCGGCTTTCCTTACTGGTATGCTGAAGGAAATTGAGAGCAGTTTGTCGCCGCTCTCTGGGGTGATTGGCCTCCAACTAAATGAATCAGCGGAATTATCCTGCTTACGACTGAAAGGGAAATTGTGGACCTTAAGCCTCAGACGAACCCTCCCGTGAACATTGCGGTTATCGGCTCCGGCTACGTGGGATTGATTGCCTCTGTTTGTTTGGCTGAGATCGGCCATTCGGTCACCTGTGTGGACAACGACACGGCCAAAGTGGTCGCACTCCAATCCGGCGAAGTTCCAATTTACGAAGAGCGGCTGCCGGAACTACTGGCCCGTCACCGCGGTCAGCGCCTTACATTCTCATCGGACTTGCTCGCAGCGGTTCGTCGCGCAGAGGTGATTTTTATCGCCGTGGGTACGCCACAATCGCCCACCGGAGAGGCCGATCTTTCCTATGTCGAAGCTTCGGTTCGCGAGATTGCCGCCGAATTGAATGAATACAAGGTCGTGGTCGAAAAGAGTACGGTTCCCGTACTCACCAGTCGGTGGATCTGCCGCACTCTTCTTTTCAACGGCGCAAAACAGGAAAATTTCGATGTGATCTCGAACCCGGAGTTTCTCCGCGAGGGCACGGCCATTGATGACTTCCTCTATCCTGACCGCATCGTTGTTGGCGCGGACGCTGAGCGGGCGCGCAGGATAATGCGCCGGGTCTATCAGCCTCTCATCGATGGAAGTTACTTTGGCGCTCCCGATCACGTTCCTGGTTCACGCGATATGTCCGGCGGGGTTCGTTACATTGAAACCAGCGCCAAGAGCGCCGAACTGATTAAGCACGCTTCAAATGCCTTTCTGGCACTGAAGATCTCGTTCATCAATGCGGTTTCCAATATTTGCGAACTCGTCGGCACGGATATTGAGGAGGTGGCTACCGGAATTGGTTCAGACTCGCGCATCGGCCCCAAATTTCTTAATGCCGGCATCGGCTATGGTGGCTCCTGCTTTCCGAAGGATGTGCGAGCCTTCTACAAAATTGCGGAATCCGTCGGTTACGATTTCGACTTGCTCAAGTCCGTCGAACGGATTAATCAGAATCAGCTTCTTTGTTTCAAGAAGAAGCTTAATGCCGCGCTCTGGACTCTGAAGGGAAAACAGATCGGTGTTCTTGGCCTTGCCTTCAAGGAGGGCACTGATGATGTGCGCGAATCTCCGGCGATCAGCATTATAAAATCGCTGATTGAGGAAGGTTGCTGCGTTTCCGCTTACGATCCCGCTGCAATTGAGAAAGCCCGCAAGATCATTCCGGAAAATGGGAATCTTCGTTACGTCGATAATGAGTTCGAAGCTGCGCGCGATGCTCACGCACTACTGATCGTGACCGAATGGCCGCAGTTTGCTCGTCTGGATCTAAATCGCTTGCATCAGATCATGCGTTATCCAGTCGTGATCGACGGGCGTAATTTATTCAGTCTTCACGACATGGCTGCCGCTGGCTTCCACTATTACAGTATGGGCCGTCCATTGTCGGAACCTGAGTCATCTTCACGGCGCAAAATCGATCAGGAGTAGTGCCTTGATAGCCCATCGGGAGGATTCCTCGCGCACTTCTAAGCTCGCCGTAAGATTTCATTTTTTCGTGTGATGAGATTCGTCGAGGCGCGCGGAAGAGCAGGGCTTCCTCGCTTCCGCGTGACATTGTTAATAACTGTTAAGCCGACTTGTCCAGTTTGAATAATTTCACCCGAAATCCTTTACTATCTGTTCAGTGAACTGGGGCCGCCCCTCTGGACCTTCGGTTTTCGAGCTATGCCGCCGTGAGCGAGCTTTTGTAATAAATCTGGTAAGGGCAAGCATGCGTATTCTGGTAACCGGTGGAGCTGGATTCTTAGGGTCGCATCTTTGTGAACGGTTGTTGGCGGATGGACATTCGGTAATCTGCGTCGACAACCTGCTGACCGGAAGGCTCGAAAATTTTCGTACATTTGCGACAGATCCCCGATTCAGCTTCGAACTTCACGACATATGCCACCCGTTCAACTTTGGTCCAGTCGACTTCATTTACGATTTTGCTTCGCCGGCGAGTCCAGAGGATTACATCAAATGGGGCGTTGAGACTCTGGAGGTTGGCTCCCTGGGAACGCGCAACTGCCTTGAGCTTGCGCGAGAGTACAAGGCTGGATTTTTTCTAGCGTCTACCTCGGAGTGCTATGGCGACCCGGATGTGCATCCCCAGACCGAATCCTATTGGGGGCATGTTAACCCGATCGGCAAACGTTCGGTCTACGATGAGGCCAAGCGTTTTTCCGAGGCTCTGACCATGGCCTACCATCACTATCGTGGAGTGGACACCCGCATTGTTCGCATCTTCAATACCTATGGCCCGCGCCTCCAACTCAACGATGGCCGTGTCATCTCCAACTTTATGAAGCAGGCTCTGCTCGGTGATGACCTCACAATCTACGGCGATGGAATGCAAACTCGAAGCTTCTGTTACGTGAGCGATGAAATAGAAGGCATCGTGCGTTTGGCGGCCTCGTCTGAACACTTACCCACAAACATTGGCAACCCTCATGAGTTCACCGTGATCGACTGTGCAAAACTGGTCTTGGAGGTCACAGGTTCAGCCAGTAAACTGGTATTTAAGCCGCTTCCGCAGGACGATCCGAAGCAACGCTGCCCCGATATTTCCAAGGCGAAAGCCTTGCTCGGATGGGAGCCAATCGTCGACCTGCGCACCGGGTTAGGCATGACTCTTCCTTATTTCCGCGAGAGTCTTGCGACCGATAGCCGAGGTTCGAGTCCCTCACAGTAAAATCTGAGAGGCGGGGACAGGGATAAGTTTCTCCGGCCACTGTGAAGCAGAATCAGGGGAAACCGTTGCGCATACTTGTTCTCAGTATTAATTACTGGCCTGACGAAACCGGAATCGCGGCCTTCAACACTTGGCGTTGCGAATACCTCGCGTCGCGAGGACATCAGGTAACCATCTGCACTGGCCTTCCTTATTACCCTGAGTGGCGTGTACCGGAAAACTACCGGCGAAAACTGTTCCAGCGCGAAGTGCGAAACGGGGTCGAAATTCTGCGCTCCTGGATGTTTGTTCCCCAGGAAGTGAACACCAAGAAGCGCATTCTTCACGAGGCGTCTTTTCTTTCGTCCTCATTTGTGAGAGCGCTGGCTACGAAGCAGCCCGATCTAATTTTTGTCGTGTCGCCACCGCTCGGCCTGGCGCTGACGGCCGTGACACTCAGCCGACTTTGGCGCGTTCCCTTCGTTTTTGATGTGGAAGACTTGCAGCCGGACGCCGCGGTCGAACTTGGAATGATGAATGGGCAATCATTCATCCGCGTTCTTTATGGCATCGAGCATCTGGCTTACGAAAAGGCTGCGCTGATCAGCACAATCACCGAAGGAATGCGCCAGCGCATTGTGGAGAAGGGAATTGATCCGGCGAAAGTAGTTCTTTTTCCCCCGCGCGCCGACTCGTCGTTGTCCATGGTTCGTGACCGAATCGACGGCACTGTTTTTCGTGAGAAGTATGGATTACAAGGGAAATTGATCATCTCTCATTCGGGAAATATGGGGGTCAAACAAGGCCTGGGAGTGATCCTTGAAGCAGCCGAGAAATCGCGTGAGCGCGGGAACATTCAATATCTGTTTGTTGGCGATGGAGCGATGCGCTCTTCTCTCGAAACTCAGGCGCGAGTCCGCGAGTTGAAAAATGTCCGGTTCCTTCCGCTGCTGGAAAATGATTTGTTTCAGCAAATGCTTGCTGCCACGGACATTGCGCTAGTAACGCAGCAGCGTGTCGTTTCCGACATCGTGTTCCCGTCGAAAACCGTGACCCTGCTCTCAGCCGGGTGTCCTGTGATTGCATCGGTGAATTCCGGGAGCGAAGTTGCAAGTGCCGTGCGGCGCTCCGGAGCGGGTCTGGTTGTTGAACCGGAGAATCCCGATGCTCTTTTGAACGCAATACTTGAGCTCTCAAAAGATTCGGAATCTCTGAACCAAATGAGTCTTCGGGCACGCCAATTTGCAACTGAGTCCTGGGACGAGCGTCGCACACTTCCTCTCATGGAACAGCAACTTGTAGATTGCGCACGGCTATCGCGAAATTGACAACCCGCAATTGGAACGAAGCAGCTGTGGTATTTCTCAGATGCATATCTGAGCCACGACCCGATTCGCCTGTTGATCTAGGCCGGTATTGCTGCTTTATGTTCACGGGTGCATACTTCTGTTACTTTCGTGCTATGGCCTTTTAGAAACTTCGTGCTACTCTGAAATCCACCAATAAATCACATTCGGGGGCGGAGTTCATGAGCAAATGAACTCCAGGGATCTTTGTCGAAGTTCAACCAAAATAACGGCTTCGAATAGAGCTTTTTCTCAGTTATTACTATATCGCTCGGATTTGTCTTGTGCTGAGCCTTCAAACGGGTGCGGGCAAAATGGGATACAAACTCTGATTTTGCTGTCTATCCAGAGATGTTGGACCTGAAGTGCCGGGTATTGGAGTGATTGGTGAGTAGCTTTGCACATTTGAGAGAAGTTGGGCGGAGTTGTCCGGTAAGAGGCAATAGGCGGCCTCTGATCTTCCGGCTGGAGCAATGGTCAAAGCGCGGTTTTGACTTTGTTTTTTCCCTGCTTGCGCTGGTCTTTATCTGTCCCGTACTGCTGCTGATCGCGGCCCTTGTGAAACTCGATTCCGAAGGCCCGGTTCTGTATATTTCCGAGCGGATCGGCAGGAATGGAAAGCGATTCCATTTCCTAAAATTCAGGACGATGGTAAAGAATGCGGACTCTTTGCGGAGTGGGTTGCTGCATCTGAATGAGCGGCGAGGAAACCTCTTCAAAATTTCCAATGATCCGCGCGTGACGCGAGTGGGAAGGTTCTTGAGGCGTTATAGCCTGGACGAACTTCCGCAGTTGTTCAGCGTGCTTACCGGGCAGATGAGCGTGGTAGGACCGCGTCCGTGCCTGCCGAGCGAGTACGCCCGCTATACCAAGGAACAGCGTCGCCGTGTCGAAGCGGTCCCGGGGATTACGGGATTGTGGCAGGTGCAGGCTCGCAAGAGCCGGTCGGCAGATATTTACTTCGCGCTGGATACATATTATGTAGAAAATTGGAGCTTCTGGCTCGACATGAAGATCTTGTTCAAGACCATTGCCGTTGTCTTTTCCGGAACCGGCGAATAGGAAAGCTCCCGCTCTATTCCAAAGCTTCTTACCAGGTCATCTGTTTGTATTCATACTGAAAGATTGTCAGTCAGTCGGCGTAAAAACCTTCGCGTGTCTGCACCGTCAAGTTTCCAGTTCGCGTGCTTAAGCGCAGCTTGTGATAGCCGCTCTCGGCCTTGTCTGGCGTAAAGCTCAAACTGTACTGGTGGCGCAGTTCGTCTGCGATCTGCGAATAAACCTGTTCCGGGGTCAGCTTCTTTGAAGCCTCGAAAAACTGTCCGCCAGTCTCTTTCGAAATCCGCTGCAGAATCTTTTTTTCGGCGGTCCTGTCCTTCTGTTGAGTGCCTCCCGGCACGCGACCTCCGCCAGGATATCCGCCACCCGGAAAGGGACCTTGTCCGCCCGGAAAGGGGCTGCCTCCCCCTGGGAAGGGACTGCCTCCGCCTGGAAAGGGACTGCCTCCGCCTGGGGCGTTTCCTCCGCTCCGTTTTTCCTCTCCGGAACCGCTTTCGGATTCTTCGCGCTCTGCCGCCACGTACACGCAGTAAACGAGCGTATTTGCGCGTTGTGCCGCTTCAATCGCGCGTTCTAAAGACGTCTTGCTTCCACCGTCCTCTCCTGCGGAGAACAGGACGAGCATTTTGCGTCCGGACTGATCTTTCAATACCTCTTCGGTCGAAAGAAATATGGCATCATACAGCGTGCTTCCGCTAGAGAAACGTTGTTGGCGCCTGGAGCCTTGTTCGTCGCGTTGACGCCCGCTGTCAGCAGTGGCACGCATCTCTCCAATTGAAATCTGCTCAATGCCTCGGGCAAGTTTCTCGTGCGAGATCGTAACGTCTTGCAGTAGTTCGACTTCCTTATCGAAGTGCAATACGAAGCCTTTGTCCTTGCCCTCGCGAAGCGAATGATTGACGAAATCGGTGGCCGCCTTGCGCTCAGCCGCAAGTGCTTTGCGCTCTCCTGGTCCTGTGTCCGCGAGGATGCCGATGGTCAACGGCGGATCGTCCTGCGCGAACTGCGTAATTGCCTGCGTGCGCCCATCCTGCTCCAGTACAAAGTCCTGCTTAGTCAAATTGGTTACTGGTTGTCCACGTTTGTCGCGAACAGTCACAATCAGGTTCACTTCCTTCGCCTTCGCTGAGACGGGGGGCGGCGTGGCTGGTTTCTGTCCGGAATCCGGCGGTAGTTGGGCAAGTACCGGGAATGCAGCGACGAGGAGCAATAACGTAAGACTCAGACCGCGACTCGATCGAAACTTTTGCATGGCAGAAGAATGGCACAAGCTGGGGCTCCAAGAAAACCTGCCAGAGATATATCGGACTGGGATTCCCAACTGAAAATAGGATGCTGACTGTCCAGAATGGGATTATTCCCTAGGGCGTTTTTGCACGGAAAAAATAAAAGGCCCGCATCTTTAATGCGGGCCACTGCTGTTGGTTGCGAATTGCGCAAAGCAATGTTTACAACGCTTTCTCCGTTGTTTGTGAGTTTCGTATGAACGTGGAGTACAGCGCCGCAATCGCGACGATTACGTTGGCTACCACGACCGGCATCGCGTGGATGAGCAGCCCGTAGCTGATCCACAGAACCGCAGCCCCCGCCTGAATCAGGCGAAGTGTCGCGGGTTTTTTGAAAAAATAGGACAAACCAAAGCACGCTGTCGCGACCCACCCAATCCAGCTCAACATCACTTTGCCTCCGCGGCCAGTGTGGCCTGAGCCACAACTGAGGTAGGGCGCAGCGTGAGGAAATCGGTGCGCATACGTGCCCATTCCTGCACCAGGAAGCCCTGTGATTCGAAGAAGCGGCGAATCTGCGGCTGCGTCCAGTGAGCTACCTCTTCCAGAATGGGGACTAATACACTGAGTGCGTTGTCGCTGAGCACCGTGCGCTTGGCGATCTGCGTGACGCAGCGCGATTCGGACACCGCGATGGTGAGTCCAGCACCTTCGTTCACGTGCAGCATGGCGTTCATGTCAGAGCTGCCGTCTCCGGCATAGACAACGTGATCGAGTCCGATCGCGCGTTCGGCCTGGAGTTGCATGATGCGCGTCACCTTGCCATATCCGGCAGTGCAGCGAATCAACCGCTCGATCGCGCCGTTGGGGCCATACTTGAACTCAGTACCGTAGATATGATCCTCGGGCACAATGCCCTCCAACGCCGATTGCACGATCTCGACTGGGGCGGCGGAGAGAACATAAAAATCAAACTCATAGCCCGGAATGCCTTTACGCAGAGTTCGGTACAAAAGCTCGATATTTTCCTTCAGCGGAATGCGCTTGCCGGTTTCGACCAAATGCTCGCGGCGGACACGTGAGTTGAACGCCGGATCGTGCAGGAGCAGGTATGCGAGTTCAGCGCCCTGCTGCACGAGATTCAACTCGGCCATTCCCGCCGCCTTTGCATTGAACTCCTCAACCGGAATGCCGAGCAGCTCGGTGAGGACCATACCGGAGTCATTGAAACTCAAGGTCTGGTCGAAGTCGCTGGCGAATAAGTACTGCTTAATAATGGATTCACTCATTACTTTCTATGATAAGCGTGGCTGCGATAAGGATGGTGAACGTCGCGTCAATTGGCTATCGAATAATTTGATCGTCTATATGGCGTTCGGTGATAGGCAGCCAAGTCCTGTGTTTATGGAGTGTTGCGGAGTTTGACAAAATTCCCGTTATTGAACAATTAAGTTGCAGAGTTTTTGAGTCAGAGGTCAGCAGAGGGGGCACGCTGCCGCTCGCCGATTTATGGCGGCAGCGTGTTAAACCAGGATCACTTGCCGTAGCGTTCCGTGATGAACTCAGAAATTTTCCCGTAGGCTTGCTTGAGCACATCTTCCTGAGGCAGAAAAACAATGCGCATGTGGTGAGTTCCGGGCCGCTGTCCAAAGCCCGAACCGTTCACGCAAAGAACGTGCTTTTGCTGAACCAGGCCGGTGACAAATTGCTTATCGTCTTCGTTGATATCGAGCTTCGGGAAAGCATAAAAAGCTCCTTTGGGCGCGACGAGCGATACGTTCGGTGCGTGCGCGGCCCATTGGACGGTCACGTCGCGGCGAGCCCGCAATTTGGCGCGAGCTACCTCGATATGATCCTGCGGACCTTCCAATGCGGGAGCGATCGCGTACATGAACGGGTGCGGAGCCGAGAGGCGCGCACGCAGCATTCTATAAACAGCCTCCAGGTAATCGTGCAGCGCTTCGGCGGGCCCGGTCGCAATGGCCCAGCCAATGCGCCAACCCGGCGCAAGGTATGCCTTTGAAAGCCCGTTGAAGGTGATGACCGGAACATCAGGAGCGAGGGTTGCTATAGAGAGGTGCTTGCATTCCTCATCAAGGACGAGGTGGTCGTAAATCTCGTCGGCGAGGATCAACAGATTGTGCTTGCGCGCAAGATCGGCGACCCGCTCCAGTGTCTCCCGCGAATACACTGCGCCGGTGGGATTGTTTGGATTGATCAGCAGAATTGCCTTTGTGCGCGGATTGATGCGCGAGGCAAGATCTTCCAAATCCGGTTGCCAGCCGTTTTCTTCATCAAGAAAATAAGAGTTCGGCTGGGCTCCAATCTTTCCGATCACAGCACCGTACAACGGGTAATCGGGGCACGGCGTCAACACGTTGTCGCCGGGATTAAGCAGCGCGGCGAGACAATTGTCGATGACCTCGCCGGAGCCCATGCCCACCATGATGCCCTGTATGTTTTTGAAGCCATTGGCTTCCGCGCGTGCGCGAATGGCCTTCACGGCAGAACGCTCACCGAGTGAATCGCCATAACCGTTGATCCCGTTGCGCATGGCGCGTTCGACCGCTTCGATCATGTGCGGAGGGGTGGGAAAATCGAACTTGCAGGGATCGCCGATGTTGAGGTACAGGATCTCGTGACCCTGACTCGCGATCTGATCAGCGACAACAGCAAGGTCTCGGATGGCATAGCTCACATTCGCCATGCGAGTCGCAGGCGTTATTTGAAAGGTCACATTCGTAGTCATTAAAATAAAGTGAGAAGCAGAGGCTCTGCAGCTATTGAACCTTATGCTGCGCCGAAGTGCAAGCACATTACGCTATAAACACGCCTCCCTCGCCGCCCGGACGCAGTTTTCCGCAAGAATGGGGCCGCCAGGTCTATTCCGTCCGGTCGATCTGGGCCCGCTGTAGATGGTCTGAGTAATCCACGTACACTGCTTTCCACTCGGTGTAGAAGTCCAATGCGCCCACACCTCCTTCGCGATGTCCGTTGCCGGTCTGTTTGACACCGCCAAAGGGGAGATGGACCTCGGCCCCAATAGTGGGGGCATTAATGTATGTGATTCCGGCGTCAAGGTCGCGAATAGCGGCAAAGGCGCGGTTTACATCTCTGGTGTAGAGCGCGGAGGAGAGACCATATTTCACGTCATTGGCGATCTCAATACCGTGTTCGAGGGAATCGCACGGGATGCAGGAGACGACTGGACCGAAGATTTCCTCCTGGGCAATGCGCATCTTTGGATCGACATCGCAGAACACGGTCGGCTCAATGAAAAATCCGTGGGCGCAATCGGGGCGCTCAAAACGATTGCCGCCAAGGGCCAGGCGCGCACCTTCACTCTTGCCGATTTCGACGTAGCTGAGGACGTTTTCCATCTGCTGCTTGTTGATGACCGGACCCACATCCACTTTCTCGTCGATGCCGTTGCCCACGCGGAGCAGTTTGGCCCGGTGTGCCAGATCCGTGGTGAAACGTTTGTAGATTCCCTTTTGCAGAATAATGCGGCTGGTCGCGGTGCAACGCTGTCCGGTGGTGCCAAAAGCTCCCCATAGCGCCCCTTCGAGAGCCAGGTCCAGATTGGCGTCGTCGAGCACGATCATGGGGTTCTTGCCGCCGAGTTCGAGCGAGCAGCGCTTGAAGTTGCGGGCGCAACTCTCGCCAATAATGCGCCCAACCTCGCTCGATCCCGTGAATGAAATGGCACAGACCAGCGGATGTTCCATCAGTGCCGTGCCGACTTCGGCTCCCCTGCCGGTGACAATGTTGACAACTCCGGCCGGGACTCCGGCCCTGGTGAGGGCGCTGACAAGATTAAAGACCGAAAGCGGGGTGTCCGCTGCGGGCTTTATGACGCAGGTGTTGCCCGCGACAAGGGCTGGAAAGAGCTTCCACGATGGGATCGCCATGGGAAAATTCCACGGACAGATCATGCCGATGACTCCGACCGGCTGGCGGGTACACATGGCAAACTTATTCGGCAGCTCGCTGGGTGTGGTGAGGCCAAACATGCGTCGGCCTTCGCCGGCGAAATAGTAGCCGGTGTCAATGGCCTCCTGAACGTCGCCACGGCTCTCCTTGATGACTTTTCCCATCTCGCGTGTCATGTCGAGGGCAAAGGCTTCCTTTTTCTGCTCCAAAATGGACGCGGCCTTCATGACGATTTCTGCTCGAAGTGGAGCCGGCACGCGGCTCCAGTTCCTGAAAGCGGCATGCGCGGCTTCGACGGCGAGGTTGACCTCGGCGGCACCGGAGCATTGAAAAATTCCGACTGTTTCGCGGGTATCAGCCGGGTTGCGATTTTCGGAGGTTTTGCCGGAACTGGCCGGAACCCAGTTGCCATCGATAAAGTTGCTGAATGTGGCGGCACTGCGCCTGGTAGTGGGCATAAGAGCTCTCCTCGGCTGAAAAATACGCTTGAATTCGCCCGGCGAACCGAAGCCGGGCACAGCCCAAACCAATACAAAACTGCCAATAGTAGTGCGGTAAGGAGGCTGAGGCAAGGGCAAACTCGAGAAGCGAAGGGATGGCTGTGGCAAAAATGCCGCAGCGGAGCCGGAGGCAGCCCTCCGATTTCGGACCTTATCGGGAAAAGGCAAAATTGAGTAACTTTTTTGCCTGCAACGATTTTTTGGACTTTCCATCGGAGAGGAGCGGGGCGGAGTAGTAAGATATAGACGGAGTCTCGGCTGGTGTTCTTACCGCATTTGTATTCCGTGTTCTTGCCTGTATTATCGTTAAGAAGATCTAAAACCGATTTTTCCGGACGGAATGGGGAAGCACCGGGGGTGAGCTCCACGGGCGGGCTCATTGCGCGTAATTCTTTTCGAACGGGAAAAAGAGAGACAGCATAAACGATGTCAAACAATGGCTTCCACACCGGCTCGCATTTCGGGAATTTGCGTTCGTTGTTCAGCATGTTCTCAAGCGACCTTGCAATTGATCTGGGCACGGCTAACACGCTTGTCTATGCACGAGGCAAAGGCATCGTTGTTAACGAACCCTCCATCGTCGCGATCAACAAGAACACAAACGAAGTGGAAGCGGTGGGCAAAGAAGCAAAGGAAATGCTTGGACGCACGCCGGGGAACATCGTTGCCATCAAGCCGATGAAAGACGGCGTGATCGCCGACTTCAAGATCACCGAAAAGATGTTGAACTACTTCATCCAGAAGGCGCACAACCGCAAGATGATGGTGCATCCGCGAATCGTAATCGGCGTGCCGAGCGAGATTACGCAAGTGGAAAAGCGCGCGGTTATGGACTCGGCGTATCGCGCCAAGGCCAGCGAAGTGCATTTGGTGGAGCAGGCGATGGTTGCGGCAATTGGCGCCGGGTTGCCGATTACCGAACCGAGCGGCAACATGGTGGTCGATATTGGCGGTGGCACCACGGATATCGCGGTAATCTCGCTCAGTGGAATCGTGTACTCGCGTTCGGTGCGCATGGCCGGCAACCAGATGGATGAAGCCGTGATGAGCTATCTGAAGCGCAAGTACAATCTGCTGATCGGTGAGCGCACGGCGGAACAGATCAAGATCGAGATCGGCTCTGGCTATCCGCTGGAGAAACCGCTGACCATGGAGATCAAAGGACGCAATCTGATCGAGGGCGTGCCCAAGACGATAACAATCGATGACAGCGAAATTCGCGACTCCCTGAGTGAGTGCGTTGGCACCATCATGAATACGATTCGCGTTGCGCTCGAGCGTACTCCACCGGAGTTGAGCGCTGATATAAGCGATCACGGCATTGTTCTCACGGGTGGCGGCGCGTTGCTCAAGAATCTGGACAAGCGCATTCGCGAAGAAACGGGACTCCCGGTTTCCATTGCGGACGATCCGCTGGCCAGCGTTGTTTTGGGCACGGGAAAAATGCTCAGTGACTTTAAGTTGCTACGCAAGATCAGCATCGAGTAAGGCGCATCGGACGGCGCGGTGCTCCGCCCTGCACGTTGCGGAAGTGGAAGTTACTCACAGCGGCCGGGCGCGTCAGCGGTCGTGCCGGGGACGCTTTGGGCAGTCCTGGCGAAAGTACTGAATTCTGAAGACATGAACTTTTTCTCACGGCACAAGAACACGTTAGTTTTGGCAGCGGTACTGCTGGCGCAACTACTAGCGCTCGGGGTACAGGTAAAGCGCCAGACGGCAGAGGGGCCCGTGCGGGTGATCCGGTTGGTAGCCGTGAATAGTGTCGCGCCTTTCGAGCGTTTCTTTATTTACATAGGCGGAGGCATGCGAGGAATTTGGTCGAACTACATTGACCTGCGGAATGTCCGACGCGAAAATATCCGCCTCAAGGCCGAATTTGAACAGGTGCGGTTGGATCGCGCCAGGGAGCAGGAAGATGCTCGTCAGGCGCGCCGGATACAGGCTCTGTTGGGGTTCAAGGAAAATTGGATCGACTCCACTGTCGCCGCTCAAGTAATTGGAACCAGCGGTACTGAGAGCTCACGTCTGCTGTATCTAAATAAAGGCTCTAGCGACGGCATCAAGCAGGACATGCCGGTTATTACTCCCGACGGCGTCGTGGGCAAGATTCTCACCGTTTATGGCGATACCGCGCAGGTTCTGATGATCAGTGATCCGACGAGCGGGATGGGCGCGACTTTGGTGAACTCCCGACTGCAGGGCATCATAAAGGGTTCTTCAACGGGCAGAGTGCAACTGAACTACATCATGGGCGATGAAACAGTGAAGCCTGGCGAAGCTCTTGTTACCAGCGGCAGCGACCGGATTTTCCCAAAGGGATTGCCGATTGGCGTGGTGACCCAGGTGAGCATGGGGCGCAATCTGTTTCTCGATATTAAGGTGAAGCCAGCAGCGGATTTGGATCGCTTGGAAGAAGTGCTGGTAATTACCGAACAGAAATGGCGTGCGCCGGATACGACTGGACTGGGACCGATCCGCGCTTCCGACATACTTGCACAGCATCTGCCGGGTGTACCGGAGCCGCCACAAGCTGCAGCGCAACAGGCTGGACAGGTTGCTCCCGCTAATCAGCCTGCGCAGGCTCCAAACGCGCCGGCAGCCACCCAGAAGCCACCGGTGGTTAAACCAGCGGTAATTAAACCAGCAGCGGTTACAGTTCCTGCCAAGGATGCAAGCGCGCCGAAGCCAAAACCACGCGTGCCAGCTGCAAAAAATGGCGCAAGCACCGCTGCCAAGAATCCAGTTCAGAAGCCAGCTGTACCGAAACCTGTTGCGGCAAAGCAGGTGACTCCGAATGCGAGCGGGGCAAAGCCGAAGTCCACCGCGATTGAAGGGGGGCACCCAGAGTGAGACCTACAAATCTCAGCTATACATCACGCGAGCAAGTTGACGTCTATAGCTTTTCGTGGCCGGTATCGGTGGGCTTGCCTTTGCTGCTTTTCGGCTTGCAGGCGTGGATCCCCGTCAGGTTCCACTATCTCCGGGTCTTCGATTTTGGATTATTGCTAACGATCTTTTTTGCCGTGTCACGAAGAAATCAGTTGAGCGGGACTCTAACTGGGGCGGCGATCGGATTGTTGCAGGACGGATTGACTCGCACGCCTTTCGGGGCGTTTGGAATTGCGAAAACACTGGTCGGCTACCTCGCTTCATCCATAGGAATCCGGATTGACGTTGACAATCCGGGCTCTCGGTTCCTGCTCGCGTTCGTTTTTTATGTATTTCACCGGGCGGTGTTTCTGGGCATTGAACATGAGTTGATGGGGCAATCAATCAGTATCAATTTCGGGTATGAAGCCGGAGCTGCGGCTGCTAACTCGGTGATGGCGGTCTTTCTATTTGCCCTGTTGAGCCGCTTTAAAATCCGAGAGTAGAAGCCGAGATTCGAGTGCAGTTTCTTTTGGTATGAATGGTCGCGAAGAAAAAGTTCCACTAATTCGCTTGGCAATCGTGCAGTATGTCGTCCTGGGCATTTTTGTTCTATTGATTTTCGGGTTGTGGCGATTACAGATTCTGCACTCGGACACTTATGCGAACATGGCCGAGCAGAATCGCGTGAAAGAAGTTCCCATTCTGGCGCCTCGCGGAAGACTGCTGGATCGAGAAGGCCGACCCGTTGTTGATAATTATCCCTCGTTCTCGGCACTGTTATTGCGCTCGCAAGGCAAAGCCTGCGACGGCAACCTGGACGTAATAGCCGAAGGGTTACACCTGGACCCTGTCGAACTGAAAACCCGAGTGAAGAAGCTCTCGGCTCTGCCCGGCTATCAGCCAATCTTCATCAAGTACGACATCACACCTGACGAGCTTGCATTCATTGAATCGCACCGCAACGAACTTCCTGAGTTGGACACGATTATCGTGCATCGGCGTCTGTATCCGAAAAACGGATTCATGGCGCACTTGGTTGGCTATGTCGGCGAAGTCAGCGAAGACATGCTGAACAATCCGCGCTATGAGCTTTATAACTCTGGAGACGTGGTGGGACAGAGCGGCGTTGAAGCCGAGTACAACGACATGCTCATGGGCAAGAACGGGTCTCGGCGCGTGCTGGTGAACAGCAAGGGAAAAGAAGTTGGCGAGTTGAGCGATTCACCGGCGGTTGCTGGCCAGACACTGCAGTTGACCATTGATCTGGATTTGCAGATCGCCGCTGAAGAGGCAATTGGAGACAAGCCGGGAGCGATCGTGGCAATGGATCCGAAAACCGGCGAAGTTCTTGCGATGGTGAGCCGTCCGACTTTTGACCCGAATGCGTTTGCGGTACGAATCTCCTCGAAGGAGTGGAATGCTCTGCTCACTGACCCTGGCAAGCCGCTTCTGAACAAGGCGATTCAGGCGCAGCTGGCGCCCGGTTCCGTCTTCAAGATCATCATGAGCGTAGCCGGGTGGCAGGAAGGGATCGCGCAAAACCTGCATGTGAATTGCGGGGGCGGCGCGTCTTTTTATGGCCGCTACTTCAAGTGTTGGGTGAAGGGGGCGCACGGTTCGGTGGGCCTCACCAAGGGCATCTATCAGTCTTGCGATGTTTTCTTCTATACGCTCGCGGAGCGGTTGGGTATTGGGCGCATTGCAAAGTACGCGGCGGCCCTGGGACTTGGGCAAAAGACGGGCATTGACCTTCCCCAGGAAGTTAGCGGCGTCATGCCGAGCGAAGAGTGGAAGTTGAAGAATTTCCGCCAGAAATGGTATGCCGGAGAAACCATCTCCGTGGGGATCGGGCAGGGTGCCGTTGCGACGACCCCTGTGCAACTGTTGCGGGCGGCAAGCGCGATCTCGATGGGCGGGCTTATGGTGCGTCCGCATGTAGTGTTTCCGGACAAGGTTCCCGGCAACTACCGCAGCGCGCTGCACTACACCGACAAGAAGGAAATACCGATTGACCCGGCTGGCTGGCAGACAATTACCGATGCAATGAGCGAAGTATTGCTGCCGCAGGGCACGGCCCCGAGTGCGCACATAGCGGGCGTGGACATAGCAGGTAAAACCGGATCGGCCCAGACCATCTCGAACACCTTGAAGGCGAAAGTGGCAAACAAGGGCGCTTACAAAGACAACGGATGGTTTGTGGGCTTCACGCCACGCCGCAATCCGGATATTGTGGTCTGCGTTTTGTTTGAAGGAGGCGAGCACGGAGCACTGGCTGCGCGACTCGCTACACGGGTGATTAAGGCATACGAGGACAAGAAGAATCACAAGCCGATGCAACATCTGAAACCTCCTGCTGAAGATTCCACTCCGGGTGAGCGTGCGCCGGGATCAGTGCCGCCTCCAGCAGCCGCAAGAGCTAGCAAGCCAACTGAAATCACAGGGCTTTGGAGCGAGGGTGGCAGCGACTCAGGGCACCTGCTGGCTGCACGCTTCCGCGTGGAGAATGGCGAACAGAAATTCCGTCGCGCCGTGGCCGCACCGGGCTTGGAGCAGTTTGCGATGAACACCGCTCCTGGCCAAAACAACAATTTGCCGGAGCGCAAGAAACACGCACCTTGGGACAATCTTCCCGTCGTGGTCGGGGTGTTGCCGGAGCCGCTCTGGCGGGCAGGAGAAACGCGTTGAGCCGTTACATACGTTTCCGCGATTTCGATTGGGTACTGTTTGTTTTCGTCCTGATCATTTGCGCGCTTGGCGTTTCAGAAATCTACTCGGCGACGCTGCACACCAAATTTGAGGGAATGCACCTTAAGCAGGTGTACTGGATCATAGTAGGAGTAGCGCTGATGTTCCTGATCAGCCTGGTCAACTATCAGGCGCTGCTCGAAATGGTGCCCTGGTTGTACGGCTTCAGTCTGGTGTCGCTGGTTTCCGTATTGTTGTTCGGCAAGAAGTATTTGGGTGCCAGGCGTTGGATAGATTTCAGAATCTTTCATTTCCAGCCTTCGGAATGGGTGAAACTGGTATTGATTCTGACGATGGCGAAGTATTTCGCCGATTACACGGAGAAAGAACTCCCCTTTCGCGAGCTTGTGAACGCTGGATTGGTTGTGCTGTTTCCGATGCTGCTTGTGCTAAAGCAGCCAGACTTGGGCACGACGCTTACCTATATCCCAATCTCCATAATGGCCTTGATTTTGGGGGGTATGAAGGCCAAACACGGATTGATTTTGCTGATTATTGCCTCCGTACTGACGCCGGTCGCTTGGAAATGGGGGCTAAAGCCATACCAAAAAGAAAGGATTGCGACCTTTGTTGAACCAGAGGCGGATTCGCATGGCTCTGGGTACCAGGTGATTCAGTCACTGGTGGCCGTTGGGTCAGGAGGAATGTGGGGCAAAGGCGTGGCAAAAGGGACACAAACACAGGGGCAATTCCTTCCTGTTCCGCATACTGATTTCATTTTCGCGGCCTGGAGCGAGGAACACGGCTTTGTCGGCGCATTATTGTTATTGCTGTTATACTTTGGGGTGTTGATGCGTCTGATACACGACGCACAAACGGCGCCGGACCGGGCCGGGGTCTTCTTGATCATGGGAGTGGTCGCGGTGCTGGCATTCCACGTCTTGGTAAACGTGGGAATGGTTGTGGGGTTTGTGCCCGTGACGGGCATACCGCTTCCATTGATGAGCTACGGTGGATCGTCGATCCTGTTCACGTTCGCGGCACTTGGCATTGTGATGAATGTTCGCATGCGCCGGTTTGTGAACTAGGGCGGCGCGTATGAAGTACCGAAGTTCCGGAAGCGCGGTAGCGCTTCGCGGCGTCCGCGAAGGCCATAAAGAGGCCCGCGGAGCACAAGTTTTTATTGCAAAATCCCAGGAGAGCCGCCAGTAAGACGGCGGAGGGAGTGGGTCTCCGGCGGTGATCGCCGGGGCTTTCGGCGGGGAAACCCAAGCCGCACGAGATGGAGCCCTCAGTGGGAGGGCAAGCCGGCCAGCAACGAGGCCGGTCAGGGACTGAAGATTGACGCTGCATTGCAGGGCAGGGAACGGCCCCATCCGGTATTCCAGTTAGGTTTCAGGGAATGCAGGAGAGAAGTGGCCACAAAACCCAAAAAAATGCGGCGGAACCGGACCGGGTACAACAGACCCGGGGAGTACGGAATCGGTGCACAGGTTCATATTCAAAGCAGTCGGAACCCAGAATGGTGCGGAGCACCATGGCGGAACTGGCGGCATGATCCTCTCAAAACTTGTTGAGCGGGTGAACTTCGCTGCGTTTCCTGGCAGAAAGGCCAGAGAACGCGGTTCGGCGCACTGATCTTCAAAACTGACCTTCCTGCCTTGCTGCTTCCGGCTCACAACAGCCTGCTCAGTTCGAGTAGGCCGGGAGCGAAAATGAATAAGGAATTGTACGTTTCGACTACGCCCCATGAAACCAAAGTGGCGTTGGTGGAAGACGATCAACTCGCCGAAGTGTACTTCGAACGGGAGAATGAGTACACGCTGGCGGGATCTATTTACAAGGGCCGCGTTACTCGCGTGCTGCCCGGCATGCAGTCGGCATTCGTTGACATCGGGTTGGAACGCGATGCTTTTCTCTATGTTTCGGACTTTTTAGAGCTTCAGGATGAAGATGAGGACGCCGAATTTGGAGATGTGAAGATAACCGGCAATAGTCTGATTATTGCCGAACCGCAGGTTACCGAAGAAGAAAGTTCCGAAGAACCTAAAGAGGAAGCTGTTGCGGAAAGCGAAGGCTCCTCCTTGCCGAGCGAGGGAAGAGAGGCTGGCACACCTCGTTGGCGCGGACGCCGCCGACGCCGCGGTAGACGGGGTGGGCGCGACCGTATGCCGGCGGATCGCCAAGTTGACGCGCAGCATACCGCCGCCGAACCTGAATCTTTAGCGGGAGCTTCGCTAGAAATCGAAGGAGGTTCCGAAGAGGAACTGGCTGATCGCGAATCTGCTGCAGCCCCAAGAAAGCGCGAACTACGTGGATTCGAGCCACGTGGACTTGTGGTTCACGGTTTGTCCCGCACTGTGGACGAGTCAGAAGAATTTCCCGAGTCTGAACCCGGGTTTGAAGCCGACGGGAGGGCAGAAGATGTCAGCTCCGAAGATGCACCTGCTGGTACCCGCACTCCAATGGTGCTGCCAGGTGAGTCGATCTCTAAATACAATCGCCCCGAAGGTGAGGAGTCTGCGGCGGCTCCTGCTGCAGAGAGTGGTTCGAGTGAAGATTCTGAGCGCAATTGGGGCCGGTCCAGAGGTGGACGTGGACGCCGTGGCAATCGTGGGCGCGATCGCGGGCGAGAGCCACGCGAGACCGAGAGTTTTGTCTTGCCAGAGAACTACACCCCAATCGTTCTTCCGGGCGAATCCATTTCAAAATATCGGGGTATCGAGCCCTTAGCTGCTCAGGGAAAAACGGAAGTCACTGCTCCAGCGGGGAATATAGCCGAAGCTGAGGCCTCCGTTTCAGCCGGGCAAGAGCCTATCGCTCCGATTGACCTGGCTGCGGGGTGCGAATCAGTCTATGTCGAGCCGCTCGAGACCGAAGCTCCGGTCGAAGAGGTCGCGCCGGACCAGGCTGCGGCGAATCCGGATGAGCCTTTGGCCAGCGCAAGTTATTCGGGTGTAAGCAGTCTGTCATCGATGACTCACCGCGTTTCGGAAATGGAACCCGAAGTTGCAAAAGAACCAGTCGAACCAGCGGAGAAACCAGCGCAAGAAGAAGTGGCGGCGGCTCCGGCTGAAAGCGTAACCGAAGAAGTTGCTTCAGAAGGTCCCGTCGCGGAGGCACATATCGGGGCAGTTGAGATCGAGGCTGCACCGTCCGAATCGGCATCCGCGGAAAACGCGCAGGCCGAAGATTTTCGGCCCGAAGTTCTGCCGAACGAGGAAGAGCAAAACGCAAGTGGTGATGAACACGAATCTCACGCCCATCCTTCCTGGCGTGATCGTGTTCCGAAGGTTTTCGGCAGCGTCTCTGAAAATATTGACACGCACGAAGCCGCACAGCCGGTGGAAGCGCAAGGAGAAACTGCTGCCGAATCGGAAAATCCGAGAGAAAATTTCTCTTCCTATGGCAGTCAGTTGGGAAGCTTTGTCATCGAGGGTGGTGACGTCGAGCACGAAGAACTCGATGAGGATGAGTCGGACATGCCGGCTTTAGCCGCGCACCGCGATCGCTATGAAGAGAGCGAACCGGAAAGAGACTCGATGGAAGAAGAAAACGGCTCTCAGTTCGGTACTGCTGTACGGGAAACTGAAGAAGATCAGGATCTTGAGGAAGATGAGTACGATTTCACTGGCGAGGAATTTGAAGAATCGGAGTTGCTCGCCGATGAAGCAACAGAAGAGAAGCCTGGCGTACACGGTGAAGAAGAGGCCGAGCCCGCATTCGCTCCTGAAGAACACCATCGTACGGAACACATCGACCGCCGTGAACGTCGCGGACGTCGTGGCGCTCCGCTGCCGCGCGGAAGAGGACGGATACATGCGCGCCAGCAGTCGCGTGCTCTGCCTCTTATCAGCGAGTTGCTGAAAGAAGGACAGGAGATTCTGGTCCAGATTGCCAAGGAGCCCATCGGCAAGAAGGGCGCCCGCATTACCAGCCACATTGCGCTTCCCGGTCGATTCCTCGTGTACATGCCGACAGTGAATCACATTGGCGTGTCGCGAAAGATCAGTAGTGAAGAAGAGCGTCAGAGGCTGAAGCGCATTGTTTCCAGCGAGCGCGAGAACGGACATGGCGGTTTTATCGTTCGCACTGCGGCTTCGAACATTAAGGAAGACGAGTTGCGCGCCGACATCCGATTCCTGAAGCATTTGTGGTCCGAAATCCGAACGCGTGCCGAGTCGAGCAAGAGCCCGTCCCTGATTTATCACGATCTGAATCTGGTGGAGCGCATTCTGCGCGACCAGGTGACGAGCGATTTCTCGCAGATATGGGTGGACAACGAGAGCGAGTACGAGCGAGTTGTACGCTTCGCCTCTCGCTTCCAGCCCAACATTGTGCGCCGCATCAAGCTGTACACGAAGGACACTCCGCTGTACGAGCAGTTCGGAATCAACGACGAGATCAACAAGAGCCTGAAGTCGAAGGTTTGGCTGAAGAGCGGTGGCTACATTGTGATCAATCAAACTGAGGCGCTGGTAGCGATCGACATCAACACGGGGAAATACGTCGGCAAAACGGCTCGCCTGGAAGACACGATTGTGAAGACCAACTGCGACGCGGTTAAGGAGATCGTGCGGCAGATTCGTCTGCGTGATCTCGGCGGCATCATAGTAGTTGACTTCATCGACATGGATGAGCGCAAGAACCGGCAAAAGGTTATGCAGGCTCTGGAAGAAGCCATGAAGTCGGACCGCGCGCCGTCGAAGATCCTGCAATTTAACGATTTTGGACTGGTGGCGATCACACGTAAGCGGGTCAAGCAGTCGCTGGAGCGGACGCTCGGCACGCCGTGTCCCTACTGTGAAGCGACTGGTTTTGTAAAGTCCGTGCAGACGGTGTGCAATGAGATTTACGTTGAAATGCGAAAAATCCGTCGCCATGTGGAAAGCAAGGAAGTCATTGTGCGCGTCAACCCCGAAGTTGCCAAGGAGTTAAAGGCAAACAACGGAAAATGGCTTCAGGAGATGGAAGAAGTGCTCGGACATTCTGTCCTGGTGAAGAGCGATGCGCTGCTCCATCAGGAGCAGTTCGACATGAACTACTGAGCCGTTCAACCTAGTTTCAGCACGTCAACAAAGGCCCACCTCTGGTGGGCTTTTGTTCTGATTGCCACCTTTTGCTCGTTGATATGACGGAGTACCGCGACTCCGATTGTCTGAGTTCCCGCAGTTTACGGTCCTTCGTAATCTGTTCGGATCACGTTCAGCATCGTTTGTGTTACTGCCCCAGTATGTTGTGGTGTATGTTCTCAGCAGGCACAAACTCTGGAGAAATGAATCCTGTTCGGTGTGGGAATTACCCGAAATTGCCCGATATCTTCCGGGTTTAGCCGTAAGTTTTGGTTGGCGTGGCCGCCTTGAACTCTGCTATAACGACGCGAGGCACTCAGGATAAAAAAGGGTTTTTCTTCGCAGGAATCAGCGCACCGGATTACAAACGGGATTAGGGCACGCGTGATTGCAGTCCGGGATGTCGGTCGCTGTTCCTGTAACTTGGCAGATTGGAAAGGGCAATGAGCGATGGCCGATTCGCCTGAAGTAATGAACATCCGGCAAGCGTCCGAGTACCTGGGCGTAAGCCCCGACACTTTGTACAAGTATGTGTCCGAAGACAAGATACCGGCCTTCAAGCTAGGCAATCGCTGGAAATTCAAAAAAGCGCTACTCGATCGCTGGATGGAGAGCAAGAGCGGGGCTGGAGAAGGCGCACTGAAGAAGCAACCGCGAACGGTTCGCACAACCGCGGTGAGGTAAAGAGGGCGTTCGCTTATGTTTGGTTTAAGTTTTGGTTCGGAAAAATCGATTGTAGGCCTTGATATCGGGTCAAGCAGCATCAAGGCCGTAGAACTGCAGCGCAACCGTGGCGAGGTTTTGGTGGGGAATCTGGGCATGGAACTGCTGGCCAGCGACATCGTCGTGGATTCGATGATCGTGGACAGTGGCAGTGTGGCCAGTGCCATAAGCAAGATTTTTGCCGAGCACGCGTTCAAAGCCAAACAGGTGGCGACCTCCGTCAGCGGCCATTCCGTGATCGTAAAGAAGATTTCATTAGAGACGATGGACGAGCCGGAACTGGGTGAAGCCGTACGAAATGAAGCCGCGCAATACATCCCGTTCGACATGAGCGACGTGAATGTCGATTACCAGGTGCTCAGCGAAAGCCTTGATGGTCCCACACTCGATGTTCTTCTCGTTGCGGTGAAGAAGGACAAGGTTCTGAATTATACGAACGCCCTGCAGCTTTCAGGGAGGCAGCCGGCAATCGTCGATATTGATGCTTTTGCCCTGCAGAACTGTTACGAATACAACTACGATCCGGCCCCAAACACCACGGCTGCGTTGCTGAACATTGGCGCCAGCGTGATGAACATCAACATTGTGCGGGGAAGGAATCCGCTCTTCACGCGCGATGTAAGCGTGGGGGGAAACCAATACACGGATTCACTGCAGAAAGAACTGGACCTGAGCTATGACGATGCAGAGGCCCTGAAACTCGGTAAGAAAATTGAAACAGTTAGCGAAGACGCCAAACTGCCGATCCTGCAGCAGGTAACCGAGATCATCGTGCTTGAAATTCAGAAGACCTTCGATTTCTTCCGCGCAACCGCCAGCGGCGAGCACATTGAGCGAATCTACGTGGCGGGCGGTTCATCGCAGATTCCTGGATTATTGGATGCTCTGCGGCATGAATTTTCGATCCCCGTCGATCCACTGAATCCGTTCTTGAAGATCGTTCCGCCCATTGGCAAGGGTGCGGATTTGATCGATCGGAATTCTTCGCAGCTGGCAGTAGCTGTGGGATTGGCTCTTAGGAGCTTTGAAAAACTATGATCCGGATCAATCTTCTAGGCACGGCAGCACCGAAGAAAGGGAAGAGGGGGCGTCTATTTAAGATGCCAAAGGTTACCATGGACGGACCCTCTCCACTGATTACGGGGTTGGCGCTCCTCGTTCTGGCTGGTGCCGGGCTGTATTTGTACTACATACAATTGCAGGGCACGCATCAGAAGCTGCAAACGTCAATTGCCGAAGCCAACAGGTCGATCACCGAAATGTCAAAGGTGAAACAGGTCTATCTGGAACGGCAGAAGAACTACGACGCAGTAAAACGGCGATTCGACATCATTGACCAGTTGCGCGCTTCACAGGTAGGACCCGCTCCTTTGATGACCAACCTGAGCGATACCGTAAACAATACCGATGGAGTTTGGCTGTTGCACCTGAAGGACGAAGGAGCAAAGGTCACTTTGGATGGAGTGGCCCTGACACCGAACGCGGTTGCGAATCTGATGACGAATCTCCGGCGCTCAGGCTACTACAAGAATGTCGAGTTGAGTGAGACATTTCAGCAAGACAATTTGAAAATACAGACATTCAGTTTCAGCCTGGTTTGCGAAAAGACGAAGGCCTAATCATGGTGAGTTTCAAAGAACTGCCCTATGTGGCTCAAATCGGATTAGTGGTGCTGGTTATCCTGCTGCTGGCGGCCGGGGTCTTCTTTTCCTTTCTCAGACCAATAGCTAAGGCGAACGAGGCCGATGCGTTGCTACTGAAAAGCAAACAGGCCGAAATAGCGCAATTGGCTCCCTACAAGACGAAGCTGGCGGAACTGACTGCGCAGACCGAGAAGCTCAATCGTCAAATGGAAGCGCAACGCCAAATTGTGCCTGAAGAAAAAGAAGTTCCGACTCTCATCACGCTTGTAGAGCACGAGTCCAAAGCGACCGGCGTGAAGGTGCGGCGCTACAAGCCAAAAGACATTGCCACTAAGGAATACTACGTTGAAGTTCCATTTGAAATTGACGTGGACGGACCGTACTACTCGGTCTTGAGCTTTTACGACCATATCCAAAAGATGGAACGAATCGTGAACGTCAGCAACCTTGTATTGGGCGCTCTAAAGGGCGGAAAAGCGCCGGGAAAGGCCTACAAGTGGGCACCGAATGAAACTGTATCGGCCAGTTGTGTGTTGACAACGTTCTACAGCAATCCAAAGGCTGGACCGCCGCCCGCCGCAGCAAAGAAGAAGTAGGAGGGGCCATGAAGAGCAGCAAACTTATTCTGGCATTATGGCTCGGCGCAAGCGCGTGGGCACAGACACAGGCGCTTGCGCCGCAGGCGAAACCCCCTGCTTCTGTCAAGCCGGCCGCGTCGTCCTCCGCATCGCCAAAGAAATCCGCTGCCAGCTTTAAGAGCCCGGCAACATCGCCCCTGCCTCAGAAAGCAAAAGTGCAGGCAATTAACGCTTCAACAAAGCTGGCCGCTCCAATCAAGCCTCCTGCGCATAAGCCTTCCAAGGACGCAACGCCCTTAAAGAAGAAATCTACGCGCTCCGCAGCACAATCATCCGGCAAGCGACCAGGGAGTACTTCCGTGCTGAGAACGACGATGGTGGCGGACAAAAAGCCTGTGAAGAAGTTGCGTCGCGACCCGTTTGTCAGTCCGATTGTGGAGCGCCCTCGCACCGTTGCCTGTTTGGGACCTGGTAAGCGGTGCCTTGTGGTCAGCGAGATTCATTTGCACGGCGTTGTTCATTCAGCCAACGGTTATATCGCGGTGGTGATGAATGGCGACCGTACGTATTTTCTGCGGGTAAGGGACCCTCTGGCGGATGGAGAAGTGGAACGAATCACCAAGGATGCACTCGTCTTGCGTGAACGATCCTATGACGCGCTGGGACGGCCGTTAACGCGTGAAGTAATCAAAAAGATCGGAGCGCCCGCGGTTTAAGCAGATATCGAGGCGCAGCGAACCAAGTGTGAGATTGAGACTGGACCCCGGAATACAAAAGACCGGAAGGACGCGTGAAACTTGGCAACAGGTAACGCGGGGAGAGCGACGATGAAGTTCAAGCGACTGTTGACGGTAGGACTGATGGCGCTGTTTTGCGCCGCTACGGCCACGGCGGCTTCTCAACTGAATTCGGTACAAGTGACGCCGCTGGAGAATTCAGCGACCGTCAACCTGCGGACCACCGGTTCGTTTGCCCATAAGGAATACCGTCCTGATGCGCACATGGTACTGGTTGACCTGAGTGGTGTAACTGCCGATCCTGCCGTGGAACGTGCAGCCGCGCTCAATTCGGCGGTGCTGAAGGGATACAAACTCTCCAGCTACACCAGTGCCTCGGGTAGCGAAGTCACCCGCATTGAACTGACATTAGGCGATAGTGTGAGCGTGGCCGTGAAGGACAACAGCGACGGCCTGCAGATTCTGCTCAGCAGTTCAAGCGGCTCGTCCAAGTCGACCGTGGCTGATGCCGTTAACCTGCCTCGTCCGGTGCCGGAATCTGCTGAGCCTGCTGAAAAGAACCCACCTGTGAACCAGGTAGCAGAGATTTCCCCTGCGCTTTCTGCTGAGAAGCAGCCCGGCGCGGCCAAAATTGCCACTGGTTCCGCTACCATTCGCAACATCAGCGTGCAACGCGGGCATGGCACGCTGGACATCGTCATCGAAGGCCCCAGTTCGGCAAGCCCATTTCTGTTGAGCAATCCGGATCGCCTGGTGCTGGACTTTAAGAATACTGTCATGGCATCGACGGTTAGAAACATAGCAGTTCGTGGCCGGGATGTGCTTCACGTCCGGGTAGGCCGTTTCCAAGCGGAGCCGCCAGTTACGCGTATTGTGATCGACCTCGCCGGCCCCAGAACTTTTGATGTGGTTCCTTCAGCGAATCAGGTGATCATACGAGTAAAGAGCGAAGACAAAGAAACATCATCGGGTCCGGTGAAACCCGCGGCGGTAACCGTCGAGCCTCCGCTAAAGTCTGCTCCCGCGCCAGCGCTGGCTTCCGTCGAGCCTCCTCCGGTAGCGGGACGCGACAATCTTGCCGATTCTGGGTTGCAGAGCAGTGCCCGTATAGCACTGGCAAGCGCTTCGCCCAAGCCTCGTGCCGAGGATGTTGTGATGCCTGCAGCGGTTGCCGTTGCGCCCGTTCGCGATCAGCAGGTTTCGGACACTAAAGATCGGGCGGGAATTGCAGCGCAGAAGTTTGCAGTGTTGCCGCAGGAGAAGACCGCAGTCGAGGTTGCCCAGTCGAGTCGAACTGAGCGAGCTCCGGGCAGCGCCGCTCCTGCTCTTCCTGCTCCCAAGTACACTGGCGAGCCGATTTCAGTGAATCTGAAGGACGTCGATCTGAAGGATTTTTTTCGTCTCATTCACGAGATCAGCGGATTGAACGTTGTGCTTGATCCTAGTGTGAAGGGAACTGTGACCCTTGTGCTCGATGACGTGCCCTGGGATCAGGCTTTGGATATTGTGCTGAGGAACAACTCGCTGGATCGCGAACTGCAGGGGACTGTTCTTCGTATCGCTGCCGCCGATACATTACGGCGTGAGGCAGTGGAACGTAGAGCCCAATCCGAGGCGGTTGCTTTGGCTGTGGATCGACAGACCGTTACTCGCTTTCTAAGCTACGCGAAGGCGAAGGACGCCGTTCCCACCATCAAGAAATTTTTGACGGCGCGCGGTGATGTGATATCGGATGAGCGCACAAACGCCCTGATCATTTCGGATATTCCGAGCGTGCTTCCAACCCTGGACCGTTTGATCTCGCAACTGGATCGGAAGACCCAGGAGGTGGAGATTGAGGTACGTGTGGTTTCCGCAGCTAGGTCTTTTTCGCGTGATCTGGGATTCCAACTCGGTTTCAACTGGGGCAATGGCGTCACGACAGTTGGCGGCTCGAATCCGACTGCCGGTCAGTCGAGCAGTGGCGGCGGTGGCAGTACCAATACCAGCTCTGTTCCTTTATTCTCCAATATATTCTCCAACTTCGGCGTGACCACGCCGACTACCGGCCTCGCGTTTAGCAACATCACGAAAAATTACGGGGTCGATGCGATCCTGACGGCGGCCGAGGCTCACAATCTGGCAAAGGTTCTGTCGCGTCCGCGGGTCGTAACCCAGAGCAATGTAAAGGCCGAGGTGAAGCAGGGAACGAAGCTGCCTGTGTACACCGCCAGCACCTCGAACGCCAACTCCAGTGTCACCTACATCGATGCGGTGCTGCGTCTTTCGGTCCTTCCACAGATTACCGCGGATAACACGATTTTCCTGACCGTCGATGTTGAGAATACCCAGCAGGCCGGTCAAGCTAGCAATGGCAACTATGTTCTGACGACTCAGCAGGCGACCACACAGGTTCTAGTGACCGATGGCGGCACGGTTGTAATCGGCGGCGTGATCCAAACGACAAACACTGTCAGCACTTCACAGACGCCGTTTCTGGGCGATATACCGTTGCTTGGTAATCTCTTCAAAGTGCGCTCGGTCAGTACGGAAACCAGAGAACTCATTTTCTTCATCACGCCAAAAATTATTGAAACCTAAACGGCGCAATGGTATGCGGCAAAGGTGGCTCAGGGCGGACGTTTCAGTCTATGCGGCGCCCTGAGCGAAGAACGCGAAAATTACGTAAAAAGAGAATTCGGTCTAAGGGCATGAAATGGAGTGAATGGAAGCGCATATACTTCTAACGCTGCTGACGCAATCACTGAACCCGTTATTAGCCCAGCCGCTTCCAGGGCTCAGTGTGCCGCAGGAACCACCTGGAGTGAGTGACGTGCAACATGTATAGCTGCAGAAACATCCAATCCGCGGTCCCTGTGGTCCTGCAGGCCCAACCGGACCTGCGGGGCCTTGGGGACCTGCAGGTCCTACTAACTGAGCTGTGGTCTGCACCGTATTGTCCGGGAACACATATCCCCCGGTTAGGCTTTTTATCGTGCCGTTCACCGTCAGCGGAGATGAAGGTGTTGTTGTTCCGATACCGACGTTGCCGCCTATGTAAGCCCCATAATTGTTAGTTCCCGAGGTGGAAGGATTGATCCACAAGCCATAGGTGTTATTGATTTGCCCCGTACCCGCCTTCTGTATGTATTCGCCATACAGGGCAACCGCCTTGCTGACGGTATTGCTAGCGCCCGTATCGACCGTTCCTCCGCCGTAGTGAAAATATGCATCCCAACCGCTAGACGGCTGAAGCGTGAGCTGCCCCATGTATAAACCAAAAGAATTGTTGGCGCTCGACTGTATTCCCCCTATGTTCAGCTGGACATTGGATAAGGGAGCGATTCCAATGCCTGCAACATCGGAGGTGGAAAAAGTTCCGGCGACTGCTAGTTTCTGCGCAGGGCTCGTCGTCCCAATGCCGATGTTGGTGCCTAACTGGGAGATAGCTGAGTTGCCGAGATCGCCCGAGTCGTCGGTGAACAGAGGGATGGTATTGATGGTACCAATGGAGGTGATAGCGGAGGTGACCGCGTTTTGGGCATCCGAGGTTACGGCAGCAGCATTGATGTGAACGTTCGCAGTGGCGGCCGGGATTACGTCGGCGCGTAGGAAGGCCGATGGAGGAAGCCCCCCGAGGGTTTCTGCATCTGAAGCCTTAATTGCGTAAGGAACACTTACGAGTAAGACGCGCGGCTGTTCGGGCTGGCCCTGGATTTCTACACCGAGCCATATTGCTTCATTGTTGCTGAAAACATCGAGAGGAATGCCGGTTTGACTACGAGCGCCCAGCAGTGTGGCGTAATGTCCGCTGGCATCGACAGTGATGTTCTGGACCTCTTGCCAGAGTGGGGCACCGCCTGTCTGATCAGTGTAGAGTGCAAAAATAGCTCCAATGGTTCCAGCTGGACTGCCCGAAATCGTTCCGCTAAACCTTACAAGACGTGGCACGGTGGTATCTGCGGCATTGGCGCAGCCGAGCAAAATGGTGACACAAGAAAAAGCCGCCAAGAGGCGACGAAGTTTGGAAGCAAATATACGAATAAAGGGTAGACGAGTGCGAGACCTAGAATCCTCTGTCATGACTTTCTTAGGTGAACTCGAACAGCGGGCTCAGACTAAAAACTGATGTGATTTCAAGGACCGCGGAAGTATATCGCCGAGAATCGGCAATTACAAGGGAACCTTCTGAAATAACTTAGGTCGTCTAACTCGTAAAGCGGGCTTCCTCCGGAGCCCGCTTTGCATTGCAGCATTTACAATCATCAACATGGACTTTCGGAGACGGCAGAAGAATCTGCGAGAGGGGCTGGAACGGCGGAAGGTGGATGCGCTCGTGGTTACGCATCTTCCTAACGTGCGCTATCTCTGCGGTTTCACCGGTAGTTCCGGGGTGCTGTTGTCAACCCCACGTCCGGTATTCATTACGGATGGAAGATATGCGGAGCAGGCCTCCAGTCAGGTTGAAGGCGCTCGCGTCTCGATTGCAAAGGGCAGCGCGTTGTTGGCCGCAGCCGCAGCTTGTATGAGGATGAAAATCAAGCGCGTGGCCATCGAATCCGAGCACCTCACGGTTGCGCAGCTGGATGCTTTTGAAAAGGCGTTGGATAAGGGAGTTAAAGTCATTCGGCTTGCCGGCGTTGTGGAAGAGCTGCGCATGGTGAAAGATGCCGACGAGATTGAGCTCTTGCGCAACGCAGTCAAACTATCCTCGCGCTTTTTTAATCCATTGTTGAAATCGATTCACGGTGGCATTGCCGAATCTGCGATTGCGGCGAAGCTCGAATACATGGCGCGGAGAGCTGGCGCGGAAGGAATGTCCTTCGAAACAATTGTCGCCTCGGGCGAACGCTCGGCGCTGCCTCATGGCGTGGCTTCAGCCGCCAAGCTTCCTTTGGCGGGATTTGTGGTGTTAGACTACGGCATCGTACTTGACGGCTACTGCAGCGACATGACACGTACGGTGCATCTTGCCAAGGCCTCCAATGAGGCGCGTGCATTGTATGGGGCTGTTCTGGAAGCTCAACTGGCGGCAATCAGTGCTGTTCGTCCCGGAGCCACCGCCAGAAAGGTTGATAATGCGGCGCGCCAGGAACTGAAACGCGCAAAGCTGGATCGTTTTTTTACCCATTCCACAGGGCACGGCGTCGGACTGGAGATCCACGAACAACCACGACTTGGAGCACGAAGCGACGCGGTCCTGCGGCCTGGAATGGTTATAACCATCGAACCCGGTGTTTATTTGCCCGGACAGTACGGTGTACGAATTGAAGACATGCTGCTGGTGACTGAAAAGGGATATGAAGTATTGACTCCAGTGAGCAAAAAGCTAGTTGAGCTGAACTGAAGTACCAATCGTGAGTGAATTCAAAAAGGTGGTAAATCCATTGCTGCGTCGTGTATCAGGCGACGCTCTGACAGCCGATGAATCAGAAAGAAATTAAAGAGTTGATCGAGGTTCTCGTTGAAAAGGATGTTGCCGAGTTCGAACTGGAGCGCGGCGACATCAAAATACGGCTCAAGCGGGCCCAGACGGCTGGGGTTGGCGCCAGTGTTGTTTATGCACCTCCCGCTGCACAGCCTGTGTCTTTGCCGATTGCAACCCCGGCACCTGCTCCGGTCGCGGCCGCTCCTGCGGCAGAGAGTGAAGAGGGGATCTGCACCGTCAAGTCACCCATTGTAGGGACCTTCTATGAGGCTCCGTCCCCCGGCGCACCTCCGTTCGTAAAACAAGGCGATTCCGTAGCCTTGGGCCAGGTGCTATGTATCGTCGAGGCCATGAAACTGATGAACGAGATTGAATCGGAAGCGGCGGGCCAGATTGTGAAGATTTTGGTGTCCAATGGCCAGCCGGTCGAATATGGCCAGCCGCTGTTCAAGATTCGTACTAAGTAAATGAACCAGCGCCGGGCTTGGTCCGGTGTTGGGGCCGTCTGCGCACTAGAGGGCGCTCCGCGCATTTCCTACGACTGCGCCGCGGACACGCACGCCGAATAGGCCCCGGCCACACTCAAACCGGTCGGGCCAGCGGGAGCATCTAACGCATGTTCAAGAAGATTCTGATTGCCAATCGCGGAGAAATCGCGCTCCGCATCATTTGTGCCTGCAAAGAACTGGGCATTAAAGCCGTAGCGATTTACAGCGAAGCCGATCGCCACTCACTGCACGTTCGCTTTGCAGACGAAGCGCTGTGCATTGGCCCGGCGCGCGCGAGTGAAAGCTACCTCAATGTTCCGGCGGTGATCAGCGCCGCGGAAATCGCCAACGTTGATGCAATTCATCCCGGCTACGGCTTGCTGAGTGAAAACGCGAATTTCGCGCAAGTTTGTGAATCTTCCGGTCTCAAATTCATAGGTCCTCCGCCGGAAATCATCCGCATGATGGGTGAGAAAGACAAGGCGCGGCAGGCGATGAAGCGCTGTGGAGTTCCAATCCTTCCCGGCTCTGATGGAGTGATCGGATCGGAAGGGGAGGCTCTGGAGTGGGCTCAGCGCGTGGGTTTCCCGGTGATAGTGAAAGCGGCAGCGGGCGGCGGTGGACGTGGAATGCGCGTCATTCGCTCAGCTGAGGAATTGCCGCGTATGTTCAACGCCGCACACTCGGAAGCAGCTTCGGCATTCGGCAACGGCGACCTCTACATGGAGAAGTTCATCGAGCGTCCCCGTCACATCGAGTTCCAGATATTGGCCGACGAGCACGGGAACGTAGTGAGTCTCGGCGAGCGCGACTGCTCCATTCAACGCCGTCACCAGAAGCTGGTTGAGGAATCGCCGTCTCCCAGCTTGTCCACCGAATTGCGTAATAAGATGAACGGCATCCTGGAAAAGACGATGAAGGAGATCGGCTATTTCAACGCGGGAACGGTCGAGTTCTTGATGGATGAGGATGGCAGCCTTCACTTCATCGAAATGAACACCCGCATCCAGGTGGAGCATCCCGTGACCGAATCCGTCACGGATGTTGACCTGGTGAAGAGCCAGATTCTGATTGCCGCCGGGTCCAAGCTCACCGACATTATCCAGCAGCCTGTTGTCCCTTGCGGTCACTCAATCGAGTGCAGGATCAACGCGGAGCATCCCGAGAAATTTACGCCTTCGGCGGGCAAGATCACCGCGTTCCACGCGCCCGGCGGAACTGGTGTGCGTGTGGACACCGCGCAGTACCAGGAAGGCGTCGTGTCGCCGTATTATGACTCGCTGATTGCGAAATTGATTGTTCGCGGGAAGGATCGTCCGGAGGCGCTTGCCCGCATGAGACGCGCTCTGGACATGTTCATCGTCGAGGGAATCCATACGTCAATTCCATTGCAGCAGCGCATTCTGCAGGACCCGGACTTTGAAGCGGGGAATGTCGATACGAAGTTTATGGAGCGCTTCATGGTAAAGAAAACAGCGGAATCGGGCGGCTAAAAAAGCTGAGGATGCTCGCAGCTCTGGCTTCCAACTTTTAAACCTGAAATGAAGAAGCAACAGTCCGTCTCGAGGCCCTTTAGCCAACCATGAAAATTCCACTCTGCTATCCCATCCTCGATGCAGACAGTTTGCGTGGCAGCGCCGAAGAGGGAAGGTTGCTGCAAGCCACCTGTTCTCATGCTCTGGCTCTGGCTGAGGCTGGCTGTACGCTGATGCAGTATCGCGCAAAGCAGATAAATGTACGTGAGGCTCTGGCGCAAGCACGGGAACTGCGGCGATTGCTGCCGGGAATCACTCTTATCATGAATGATCGCGCGGACCTCGGTCTGGCTGCGGGTTTCGACGGCGTCCACATAGCGCAGGACGACCTGTCTCCCGAGGGAGCGCGCCGAGTGGTAGGGGCAGAACGCATTGTCGGACTTTCCGCACACAACTCCACACAAATCATCGAAGCTCTCACAAAACCGATTGACTACCTGATGATTGGTCCGGTCTTCGAGCGCGGCAGCAAGCCGAATTCTGAGCCGTTGGTGCGCATGGCAGGTGTTACTGAAGCCCGCCGTCTGAGGGACGAATCCGGCCGGATGCTTCCATTGGTGGCAATTGGCGGAATCACGCCGGTTAATGCGGAAGCCGTTCTAAAAGCCGGGGCGGACTCGGTGGCTGTGAGCAGCGGCGTTTTCTTTTCATCAAACGAATCAGTGAAGAAATTTTTTCAGCTGGGGAAGTAGAGTTTTGTTCAGATTATGTAAAGTGAATGAAGTCTCGCGCGCCGGCGACAATTTGCGGTAAGAGCGGATATTTTTTTGTGCTCAAGGAGAGTCGTGAGCCAACTTTCAAAGGAGCCGATTCCAAGCCAGGATCAGGAATTCGTAAAAGGACTGGGTCTCATCAGTGCCACCACATTGGTGATGGGTTCGATGATCGGATCGGGCGTCTACATAGTGGCCGCCGATATCGCCCGCATCGTCGACTCGCCCGCGTTGCTGATAGCGGCCTGGCTCGTCGCCGGATTTATGACCGTTGTGGCGGCGCTCTCCTACGGCGAATTGGCGGCGATGATGCCCAAAGCGGGTGGACAGTATGTGTATCTGCGAGAGGCGCTGGGACCGCTGTGCGGTTTTCTTTATGGTTGGACGCTCTTCCTTGTAATCCAGTGCGGCACAATTGCCGCTGTCGCGGTGGCCTTCGGTAAATTTCTGGGAGTCTTTTTTCCCTCTGTTTCCTCCTCTAACTGGATTGTGCACATCTGGAAGGTTCCTCCGATTCATCTTGGCCCGGCTGTCCTGGGCAACATGGATGTAGGCCTGAACACCCAGAATCTGGTTGCCATCGGAACCATCGTGTTGCTCTCGGTGGTTAACATCTTTGGCGTGAAGACAGGAGCAGTTGTCCAGGTGGTGTTTACCACGGCGAAAATCGCCGGGTTGCTGGCGCTCATCGTGCTCGGCATTTGGATTGGCAGCACGCCGGAAGCGCTCGCCGCAAACTTCGGCGCGAATTTCTGGCTTCATGCCGGTCTCGGTGCGCTGCATAAGATTCCAATTGGAGTGAGTGGCGCGACCGCACTGGTTTCCACAATTACCGTGATTGCCGTGGCGCAGGTTGGCTCTCTGTTCTCTGCCGATGCATGGAACAACGTAACCTTCACCGCCGGAGAGGTTCGCAATCCGCAGCGCAACCTGCCACTCTCGCTTGCTATTGGCACCGGATCGGTGATCCTCATCTACATTGCGGTGAATTTCATCTACATGCTGGTGCTGCCATTGTGGGGTGAACCAAACTCCATGACCACCCTTGGGCGCGGCATCCAGTACGCGGCCGAAGACCGCGTGGCTACGGCCGTAATGCGGCAAATCATGGGACAGAGTGGCGCCAAGTTGATGGCGCTGGCAATCCTGATTTCCACCTTTGGTTGCAACAACGGCTTGATTCTGGCCGGTTCGCGCGTGTATTACGCAATGGCGAAGGATGGATTATTTTTCAATTCGGTAGGCCGGCTGCATCCCCGATTCAAAACTCCGTATCTTTCACTGGTGGTGCAGGCGGTCTGGGCCAGTATCCTGTGCCTGAGCGGAAGCTACGGCCAACTGCTCGATTACACGATCTTCGCTGTACTGTTGTTCTATGTGCTCACTTTAGTGGGGTTGTTCGTCCTCCGGAGAACGCGCCCGGAGGCTCCGCGTCCCTACCGTGCAGTCGGCTATCCGTGGCTGCCCGCTGTCTATATTCTGATGGCCTTGTTTATCGATGTCGTCTTGTTGCTCTATAAACCACAATATACGTGGCCGGGTCTGGTGATTGTGCTTCTTGGTATCCCGGTATATTTCTGGTGGTCGCGCCGGGCCCGGGCTGGCAGCACTGCGGCGTAGTCGTCGCCCTTTGTAGGAGGAGAGCGGAAAGCAAATGCGGAATCTGCTGGCGAAGAAACCAATGGAGATGCTTCTAAACGAGGCAGCCGAAGAGAGCGAACACAGCCTTAAGCGCGAACTGGGGCCGGTGTCGTTAACGGCGCTCGGCGTCGGAGCGATTATAGGCGCGGGAATTTTCGTGCTGTCAGGGTTGGGCGCGCATTATGCGGGACCGGGGCTGATGCTGTCGTTCGTACTCTCTGGGTTCGGATGTGCGTTCGCGGGGCTTTGTTACGCGGAGTTTGCGGCCATGATTCCGCTGGCCGGCAGTGCTTACACTTACGCATACGCAACTTTGGGAGAGTTGTTTGCATGGATTATCGGCTGGGATCTCACGCTGGAGTATGCAATGGGCGCGAGTACGGTCTCCTCCGGCTGGTCAAACCATTTCATTGAGTTCATGCACATCTTTAATGTGGACATCCCTCTCTGGCTTGCTTATGACCACTGGACCGGATTGCGCGCGGCGCAGGATACCGTCGCCCGCCAGATGGTGAGCATAGCGCATCCAGAGCTGGCTCCTGGAACGCAGTCTTTTCTGGTCGCGGTAGACGCTCTGAAGCATAGCGGTTCGGCGGAAATGGCTCAGCGCGCGCACGCCCTGCTAGGGGCTCCGCACCTCTTTGGCGTGGAAATTGGCTTCAATCTTCCGGCATTTCTTATCGCGCTCCTGATCACCACAGTGCTCGTGGTTGGAATCAAGGAGAGCGCGAGTTTCAATACCGGCATAGTCACCGTTAAGGTGGCCGTTGTATTGTTCGTGATCGCCCTCGGAATGCGTTATGTGAACCACAGTAACTGGGGCTCTGACTGGCACTCGTTCGCACCCTTCGGGTTCTCTGGCGTCGGCGCGGGAGCCGCGTACATTTTCTTCGCTTACATTGGTTTCGACGCGGTTTCCACGACGGCGCAGGAGGCAAGGAATCCGCAACGTGATTTACCGATTGCCATTATTACTTCGCTGTTTATCTGCACGTTGCTCTACATTGCGGTTGCGGCTGTTCTCACCGGCATGGTTCCGTGGCGCGAGGTCAATATCGAGGCTCCTATAGCGCATGCATTCTCGGACCGCAATCTTGGCTGGGCTTCGCACATCATCACGGCTGGCGCGCTGGCGGGGCTGACCAGCGTAATGCTGGTGATGCTATTAGGACAGACACGTGTGCTCTACGCCATGGCAAACGACGGACTGTTGCCGAGAAAATTCTTCAGCGAAATCCACCCGAAGTTCCGCACACCGTATAAGAACACGATACTCGTGGGCTTGCTCGCCGCCATCGTTGGCAGTGTGACCCCGATTGACGATATCGGCAAAATGGTGAATATCGGTACACTGTTGGCGTTCGTGATCGTCTGTGTTGCGGTACTCGTCCTGCGCAGCACAAATCCGGAACAGCGTCGCCCGTTCCGCACGCCGTGGGTGCCGTTCGTTCCAGTGATGGGCATTCTGTTCAACGGTTATATGATGTACAAACTAGGTTGGATCAACTGGGCGCGGCTCATCATCTGGCTCATCATTGGTTTGTTCATCTATTTCTCCTATGGCCATCGGCACAGTAAAGTGCAGGCTGCAATCGACAATGCCGATCCGGGGGATTGATTCGATTTGCTGAATCCCTGGCGCTCTCCTGCGGAGGGTGTTTTCAATCTGGCGATCAGTTCGGACCGGCGTACCTTCCTGTGTCTTTCCGTCGCATCCCTTATCCAAGTACAATCACCACCAGAGCCTTATGCGAGCAATACGAAACATCATGATCTTAGCAGCCGCTTTGTTAGGCGTAGCGATGATCGGCACGGCGGGCTTTCACTATTTAGAGCACTGGAGCTGGTTTGACGGTTTCTACATGGTGCTCCTCACACTTACAACCATTGGGTACCAGGAAGTTCACCCGCTTTCTGAGACCGGAAGATACTTTAACGTAGCTATCATTATTTCCGGTGTCGGGTTGCTGTTCATGATTCTCGGGGCGTTGGGCCAGGCGCTGCTGGAATTCGAATTCAACATGGTGTTTGGCAGGCGAAAAATGGAACGTGAAATCGGACGGTTGAAAGGACATTACATCATCTGTGGCGCGGGACGAGTGGCTCGCGCCGCGGCTCGTCAGCTGGAACGCGAGCCCGCGCAGTTCGTTATCCTGGAGCATGACGAAGCTAAGGCGGAGCAAGTTCGCGCCGAGACAAACTGGCTGGTTGTCCACGCCGATGCAACGCAGGAATCGCAACTGAGGGCTGTGCAAATTGACAAGGCCGCCGGACTCGTGGCGGCGACTACAACCGATGCTACCAACACCTACATCGTCCTGACGGCGCGCGCCCTGAACCCAACCCTGAAGATAATAGCGCGAGCCAGCGAAGAGGCTGCGGAGAAACACATGCGCACCGCTGGCGCAGACCAGGTGATTTCGCCTTACGGCTTTGCAGGGTTTCGTATCGCGCAGGCCTTCCTGCGTCCGCATGTCATCAACTTCCTTGAGGTCGCTCTGTTGCGCAGCTCAGAACTGGGGCTGGAACTGGAAGAACTGAAGATTGATCCGTCCTCGATTTATGTGGGGCAGGATTTGCGTTCTTCAGGGATTCGTCACGATCTCGGCATCACCGTGCTGGCAATCAAACGAGAGGGGCAGGAAATGAAATATAGTCCCGAGGCGGACTCCCTGCTTTGTGCGGGCGATCATCTCATTGTCATGGGAGAGCCCTCTCATTTGCGAGAGCTGGAAGTGCTGGCTGGAGCGAAAAAGTGAAGATCACCACTGCAGACGAAATGTCGGCGATCGACCGTGCTACCTGTCAGCAACATGGTGTGGCTTCACTGACCCTGATGGAGAATGCCGGCCGTGCTGTGGCCGATTATGCGCGAGTACATTGGCCGACGGCCATCCGGATCACTGTGGTTTGTGGCAAAGGCAATAACGGCGGCGACGGATTCGTCGCGGCCCGCCGTTTGCACACAGCCGGAAAAGTGGTAGAGGTCTTGCTGCTTGGCTCGCCGGAAGATTTGAAACCGGATGCGGCCAGTATGTTCGCGAAACTTCCTGTCCGTCCAGTCGTGTTGCGTAGTGCTGATGAAGTTGAGCGAGAGCATACGCGCAGTTTGGGTGGAGCAGACCTTATTGTTGATGCGGTCTTTGGTACCGGCTACAAGGCGCGCGAAGACGCATCTCCCACGCAGAAAATGGCTGAGGCTGCAATTGCCGCGATCAACGCAACATCGGCTCCCGTGCTCTCGGTCGATTTGCCTTCTGGGGTCGATGCCGATCTTACTTCGAGCGCTCCGGATCCTCGCGTAGTGTGTCGCTCCAGCGCCATAATTACCTTCACCGCTCCCAAGCCTGCTCACATATTTGCGCCGTTGACGCGCGGTCCCATCGTAGTGGCGCAGATAGGAACTCCGGATTCTGCCATTGTCTCTACGCAAAATCTTTGCGTCGTGACGCCGCGGGAGGTTTCTGCGTTGTTCGCGCCGCGTGCTCTGGAAAGCAACAAGGGACGCTTCGGGCACGTGCTCGTCGTCGGAGGATCGCTGGGCAAGAGCGGAGCCGCCGCTATGTGCGGCATGGCAGCCTTGCGCGTCGGAGCTGGATTGGCAACAGTGGCCACCCCGGCGTCCGTACTGCCAGCCGTGGCCGCTTTTGCGCCAGAGTTGATGACTGAGCCTCTTAGCGACGGGGCGCCTTCCGTCGCTCCAGCCGATGCGGCTCAGTGCCTCGAACTGGCTAAATCCAGAAATGTTCTGGCTGTCGGTCCGGGGCTGTCGCAAAGGCCCGGAGTCGCGGAGTTTGTGCACCTCCTGGTCAAAGAGGCGCGTGGTCCCGTGGTGATTGACGCTGACGGGTTGAATGCGTTCGCCAATTCGACGCAACTTCTGCGTGGCACCAAAGCGACTCTGATTCTCACTCCGCATCCGGGCGAAATGGCGCGGTTGACCGGCAGGAGTGTTGCTGAAATACAAGAAAATCGCGTATCCGCAGCACGCGACTTTTCTCGGAAGCATCGTTGCATCCTGGTGCTGAAAGGTTTCCGCACCGTTATTGGCTACCCGGACGGAGCGGTCTGGGTGGTAGCGACGGGAAATCCCGGCATGGCGAGCGGAGGGACCGGAGACGTCCTGACCGGGATGATCGCTGGGGCCGTCGCTCAGTTTCCCGGCCAGTTGGACGAAGCTGTGCGAGCTGCTGTTTTCTTGCACGGTCTCGCGGGTGATGCGGCCAGTCGACGCATGGGCGAGGAGGCCGTCGTGGCAACCGATTTGTTACGCTGTCTACCATCGGCATTCCGCAAAATGCGGCAGCGCGCCGCCGGAAGAAACGTTCGGCTCTGTTAACGTCATCTATATTGAAGTGTGTCACGATGCTATGATTCGGCCATGACCCGCGACTTTATATCGCACTCCGCTGAGGAGACCGTGGAACTGGGACGCCAGATGGCGGCGGAGTTGCGCCATGCCCGCGTAGTCCTGTTGCGAGGAGACCTTGGCGCGGGAAAAACGACGCTGGTCAAGGGGATCGCAGAAGGCTTTGGTGCCGCCGATGCGGACGATGTCACCAGCCCCACCTTCACTCTCATCCACGAATACCACGGGCCGGAAAAGGACGTCTTTCACATCGACCTCTACCGTTTGGAGAAGCCCGGCGAACTGGATTCGCTCGGCCTCGATGACCTGATGCTGGAGGAGCGCAATTTGCTGCTGATCGAATGGGGCGAAAAGTTTCCGCGCATCATGCAGCACAAGGACGCCGAAATTATCATCTGTCGCGTCGAGCATGATGAACGCAGACTGCGCTTGACGATCGGGGCGTAAAGTGGTCCGCTGGACAGGGCAGTCGTGACCTTCCACTTAGCGGCGCGACGGTGTGTGCCCCACCCAAGCCTTCTTAGAACCGGCCTGAGCAGGGCAGCCGCCTAATATCCCATCACGTTGTAGCCGCAATCCACGTGAATTACCTCTCCGGTGATGCCGGAAGCGCCATCGCTGGCGAGGAAGGCGGCCGTTGCGCCTACTTCTGCCGGGTCCACATTGCGTTGCAGGGGGGCGCGTTCGGAGACGACCTTGAGGAAGTCGCCGAGGCTTCCGATGCCGCGGGCGGCCAGCGTGCGGATTGGACCGGCTGAGATCGCGTTTACGCGGATCGCTTTTGGTCCCAGAGACGCCGAAAGATATCGCACGGTGGCTTCCAGCGCGGCCTTTGCCACGCCCATCACGTTGTATCCCTGCATCACCTTTTCCGCCCCCAGATAGCTGAGCGTAATGATGCTGCCGCCCTCGGTCATCAAGGGCTCGGCGGCCCGCGCCAGCGCGATCAGCGAATAGACGCTGATGTCGTGCGCGATGCGGAAGCCCTCGCGGCTGGTCAGCAGAAAGTCGTTTTTCAGGTCATCAGCCGGAGCAAAGGCTACCGAGTGGACCAGGGTGTGAATCTTCCCGTTGTAGCGCGCGCCGATCTCGGCGAACACCTGGGCGATTTCGTCATCCTTTGTCACGTCGCACTGGAAGCCCTGTGCTCCAGGCAGACTGTCGATCATCTCTTCGGCTTCCAGACGCAAGCGCTCGTTCTGATACGTGATTGCGATCTGTGCGCCTTCCGCGTGCAGTTTCTGGGCGATCGCCCAGGCAATGCTCCGCTTATTCGCGAGGCCAAAAATAACAGCCACGCGCCCTTCCAGGCTTTTTGCCATCTATTGTGTACTCCCCACAGCGAACTAAGAATAAAACCCTTACACAAAGGATACCAGCCTGGGCCAGAACTGGAAACTGGCGCCCAAGACAGCGAGCCGTAGCTGGAGTTTAGAAGTCACAAGATTGGGTGAGAGCTATCACATCGAGACGAAGGAAAGAGGGCTATTTTGTACACGTTATGACGATCAAAACTACGGCGGCTGCATTATCTGCGGAGCAAGCTCTGCCCATCGTTGATCCGCAACGGGAAACTTGTGTTGAATTCGTGAAGTTCTGCAAGGAGCAGCACCTGAAATCGCGTGCAGCGCACACGTTCCTGCGCGTGTTTCACAATAAAAGCTGGAATGCGGAGTGCGAAAAGATTCGCGAATCCATGCGCCCGGAAGTAAATAGGATTTTTGAACCGGCGGAGAAGGCGCTGAACGAAGGAGCCAATTGCAAGGAGGTTCTCGCACTGCTGGTCCGTTCCTTGAAAGAAGCCGAAGACCTTTAAAAATCAGCAGGATTCATCCCCGTTGTATCATTCATAGCGAGGCCCGTCTCCAGGGACGGGCCTCAATACATTCAGGCTTCAATTAGGGAAGCCGTGGAGTCTTTAAAACGCGTCGCCCCCGCCCCCACCGAATCCACCACCGGAGAAGCCCCCGCCACCGCCGAAGCTGCCGCCGCTTCCAAATCCAGAGCCGGTGGAACTGGCCTGCGGCGCGGCCACGAAAGAGTCATAGGCGGAAGTGGCGAACGAGTGCATGGAGTTTGTAAACATGATGGGCCCCCACATCATTCCCGGAGTTCCGTAACCCGAACCCACATACCAGGAAGGTGGCTCCGTGATCAGTCCCTGGAAGGCTTTGGCCCAGTGGTGTTCAACGCCGAAGGCCATCGCGTATGGCAAAAACCTTTCAAAGGTATCCGGCGGCATGCGCTTGAGGCGATCGCCATCGACGCGGGTCATGAACTCCTTGAAGCCAAGACATTCAATTCGCGTGCGTGCGCCGCGTACGGTTTTTGCCGATAGTTTGCGTCCAAAGAGAAACACGATCGCGATGGTGAGCAGAACGCCTACTACCAGCACCGCTGGAGAGTTCGTAAGCCTGACCGCACCGGTCATCTGTAACCAGAGAAAGGGCAGCACAATCACCAAAACTCCGACCAGCGCGAGTCCCTTCGCGGACTCAGGATCGGTTGAATACAGGTTCTTGGTCTTGAGCGAATCCATGATCTCCTTGCGGATCGACGGAAGCGCGACATAAAAGCGGTTTCTCAGACTGGAAAGCGTGGTTTCCTGGGCAGTCAGTTCAGGGAAAATATTGTTGAGTACCTCGATTTCATGAGCCACAAGATTCTGCCACTCGGCGCGCGGCTTCATCAGTCGAAGGATGTAGTCCTTGTGCTTGATGAAGAAAACCTTGTCCTCGGTCTCGATGATCTTGAGATAGCCCTTGACCGCGAGATCGATCAGTGTCGATGTGATGTCGCGGGACTCTATAGCATCGGAGATTAAGGTTCCCGCTTCAGCCGGAGTGAGTCCTTTGGGCGGTTCGTACATCGGCGCCACCGACATTCCGGCATCGGCGTCGCGCCCCTTCCACCACCACAATCCAGACATCACCGCGAAGGCCCATACCGGCAGCAGTACGCCGGGGTTGCCGGCGATAAACCAGATTATGTTGCGCGTGAACCAGGATGGTTCCCTGATAACGCCCTTGGGAATCCAGACGTCGATGGTCAGTCCGCTGCGGGCTTCCAGTGGATTTGAAGTTTCAAAGCTGATGTAATTGCCAGTAATCTTGCTGATGGCTTCCTGCTGGCGCGAGCCGTAAGCACCGGTGAAGGCCTGTGCTTTCAAATGTCCTGCGGCAGCGGCGGGCAGGGCGACAAAGGCCGACGAGGAGTCGATGGGAATCTTCCAGTCGTTGCCCGTCACGTTCCAGTAGAACTCGTCGTGGTCCTTGAAAAACCGCACGGCATTAGCAGCCCGGTAGCTGATGCGCACCGTGCGTTCCGTATCCGTGCCTCCTGCATAGATCTTCAGAAACAGAAACTCGTGACTGGTGCCGCCTGCGACGCGCTCGGTGCGGTGGCTCTGCTCGAACTTGATCTTGTTCCCGTTTTCGTCCGTAACCGATTCAACTTTCAGAAAGAGTTTGTAATCGGTTCCGTTGGGGCCAGGATACTCAACCGGAATGTCGCGTGTGATGCCGTTGTATGTTCCCGAAAACGATGGGTGAATCTCTTCTTCGATGAGCACGGCACCGTCGTCGGCGATGGTGTAACGAGCATCGAAGCGCGAGATACTCCAGGAGCGGGCAAACGACGGAACCGCAAGCAGAAGAAGCGCGGCAAGCATGAAACCCCAGCGCGATCGGCTGGGGTTCAGGAATGAGCAACGTAGGGGACGATTCATGTTGGTCCGAATCTAGAACTTCACGGTTGGGACGGCGCGTTCGCTTGCATCTGCAATTTCAAAGAACTGCCGCTGCTGGAAGTTGAACATCCCGGCGATGATGTTGGTCGGGAACGACTGAATTTTGGTGTTAAGGTCGCGAACCACGGCGTTGTAATAACGGCGCGAATTCTGCAGCGCATCTTCCAGCTCAGACAGCGACTGCTGGAGCGATTGGAATTGCACGTTGGCCTTCAACTCAGGATAGGCTTCGGCGACCGCAAGGAGTCCGCGCAGAGCCTGTGTGAGCTGGCCCTCCGCCTGCGCCCGGTCTGCGGTTGAGGTGGCGGCCATGGCGGCTGAACGGTAGCGGGCAACGTTTTCAAACGTTCCCTTTTCGTGAGCAGCATAGCCTTTCACGGTTTCGACCAGATTCGGAACCAGGTCATGTCTCCGTTTGAGCTGAATATCGATATCGGACCACGCATTATCTGCGCGAACCTTGAGCTGTACCAGCCCGTTGTACATGCCGGCCACAATCAGACCGAGCACAATCAGGATGGCGAGGAATACAAGCAAGGGGATCATGCATACCCTCCGGGCATTTTCCAAGCGAACGTCCATCATATCCCGAGCGTGGCGGTGAGAAAAGCTAACTTATTCCATATTCAGAGGTTTGGATTCGAACCTAACCAAAAGGTCGAAAAGGCAAAAACGAAGAACGCCCCAGGATGCGCACGGTCCTGGGGCGTAAGTTATGCGGCTAGGAAACCGCCTTTTTTAACATCGCGGCCAGATCCTGCTCCGGATTCGTGATAGCCATCAGGTTGTAATTCTTCTGCAGCAACCCGAGGACGGTGGGCGTCATGAACGCGGGCAGCGATGGTCCGATACGGATATTCTTGATGCCCAGGTACAGCAGAGTCAGCAGAATCGATACTGCTTTTTGCTCGTACCATGAAAGAACGAGCGAGAGTGGCAGGTCATTTACACCGCACTTGAAGGCGTTGGCGAGGGCGACCGCGATCTGAATGGCCGAGTAGGCATCGTTGCACTGCCCAATATCAAGCAGGCGGGGGATCCCTCCAATGTCGCCGAACTGGAGTTTGTTGAAGCGATATTTGCCGCAAGCCAAGGTCAAGATCACGCAATCGTTCGGGACCGACTCGGCGAGCTTCGTGAAATAGTCCCGACCCGGACGCGCGCCATCGCATCCTCCGATCAGGAAGAAGTGCCGGATCTTGCCCGTCTTGACGGCCTCGACAACCTTGTCAGCCACTCCGAGCACGGCGTTGTGGCCGAAGCCGGTGAGAATCGTGTCGTCTGGGCCGTTCTCGGCAAAACCCGGCGCCGCCAGCGCTGCCGCGATTACCGGAGAAAAGTCCTTGCGGTAGACGTGTTCCACGCCAGGCCAGGCCACCGGACCGGTGGTGAAAATGCGATTCTGATAGCTTTCCTTCGGCTTCTGAATACAGTTGGTGGTCATCAGAATCGCGCCGGGGAATTGGGCGAACTCCGCACCCTGATTCTGCCATGCGCTTCCGTAGTTTCCGACCAGATGCTTGTACGCCTTCAGCTTGGGATAGCCGTGCGCGGGGAGCATTTCGCCGTGCGTGTAAATCTGGATGCCAGTGTCCTTGGTTTGTTCGAGCAGCGCGGCGAGGTCGACAAGATCGTGTCCGCTGATCAGGATGGCTTTGCCCGCGACGGGATGAATTCGAACCGGGGTCGGCGTCGGGTGGCCGAAGGTTTCGGTATGAGCCTTGTCCAGCAATTCCATCGCACGCAGATTCAACTCACCGACCTTCAGCGCATAGCCCAGCAGATCATCCACTGATGGCGCGGATTTGGTCAGGAAATCCAAGATTTCGTGAATGGTGGCATTGATGCCGGCGTCTGTCCGTCCGAGCTGGTAGGCGGCTACGGCATAGGCGGCAACTCCCTTCATGCCGTAGAGGATCAGTTCCTGCAGGTTGGCGACCTCGCTGCCGTTTTTCTCCCGTGCATTTAGAATGCCGTAGAGTTTGCCCTGCGCGACGAGGCTATCCAAGTTTGTTTCAGGCTGGAGCTTGCTGGGTCCGTTAAATTCTTCCGGCGTAACGCCCTTGGCGGCCGCAGCGCCTAAGTACAGGTCTCGTGCACGGTCGCGATTCCTGGCCGCTTCTGAAATAAGGTCCGCGAGCCTGGCGGGATCGAAATTGACGTTCGTAAGAGTGGCAAAGAGTGCGTCGACCACAAACTCATCAACTGAGGCATCGCATGCGCCGAGTTGGGCGGCGCGATGGGCGAACATGGAGATGCCCTTGACAGCATGCAGCAGCAGGTCCTGAAGGGTGGCGGTTTTGTCATCCTTGCCACAGACGCCAATCTGCGAGCATCCTTGGCCTTTGGCTGTTTGTTCACACTGGTAGCAGAACATGAAGAAGCTCCCTTGGTTGAATTACGCGCCTGAGTTTATCGCAGGCCGTAGGAAGCGCAAGCGACTTAAGTCACTTCAGGATCTAACCTGAACGAAAAACGCTGTCACGCGATCTCGGCGAGGGTGCTGCGTTTCGCAGCCGGATATTCGCGTTTACAATGGAGTATGTTTTACCAGACGGATGAACTGAGAACTAAGTGGACGAAGGTCGTCCTCCCTCCTGTTTTTCTCGACGAAGAATTGCCGATCACCGATGCTGCCTCGGAAACGGTCTTTAAGACTCGCACCGCAATCTGCAATGTTTTGGCGGGCAAAGACAAGCGCCTGATCGTGGTAGTGGGGCCTTGCTCCATCCATGACCCCAAGGCTGCTCGCGAATACGCCGGTAAACTCAAGCAGGTTCTCGCGAAGGTTTCCAACGAGCTGATCGTGGTGATGCGAGTCTATTTCGAAAAGCCGCGCACTACGGTTGGGTGGAAGGGCCTGATCAACGATCCGTACCTGGACCAGTCGTATAAGATCAATGACGGTTTGCGCCTGGCGCGTCATCTTCTGCTGGATCTGGCCGAAATGGGCGTGCCCGTCGGCACCGAGTTCCTCGATATGGCCACGCCGCAGTATGTTGCCCCTTTAGTGAGCTGGGGAGCAATTGGCGCGCGTACTACGGAAAGCCAAATTCATCGCCAGCTTGTTTCCGGCCTCTCCTGTCCGGTCGGATTTAAGAATGGCACTTCGGGAAACGTTCAGGTCGCGATTGAGGCCATGCTGTCAGCCGCACAGCCGCACACTTTCCTCGGCCATTCGAAATACGGGCAAACGGCCATCTTCGTGACCACTGGTAACTCAGATACGCATGTCATTTTGCGTGGCGGAAGCAAAATAGTGAATTACACCGCCGAAGCTGTGGCGGAAGTGTGCGCCAGGTTGGAAAAACATAAACTGAGGCCGCAGGTGATGATCGACTGCAGTCATGCCAACTGCAAAAAGGACTACACGAAGCAGGGCGAAGTTTGCCGCGATGTTGCCGCGCAAATTGCCAATGGCGAAGGCCGCATCACCGGCGTGATGATCGAAAGCAACCTGGTCGAGGGCTCACAGTCGATGGTGGAAGGAAAACCACTGGTCTACGGCCAAAGTATTACGGACCCATGCATCGGATGGAATGAGACGGACGATTTGATCAATGAACTGGCTGCCGCAGTGCGGGCGGGACGTTAGAACCTGAATCATACGTGTCGCAGAGAGCCGAAGATCCGTAACAACGCGCAATCCGTCAGATACAACATCTATTCCTAATAACCTTTGCTGCAGTAAGGACTTATGCCCGCACGGCTGGCACCAGCCGTGCGGTGTCGCCAACTAAGCAGGGCCAAGAGTGTCAACTTTACAGGCTAATTTATCTCTAATCCAACTCTGGACACAACCTACTCTGCCGTTTGTCGCGTCCGAGATAAGTAGGATCATGGTCGCTGGACGGCCTTGATCAAACGTACCGGGGGGCGACGCATGACGCTGAATGCAGGGGGTGCCGGGGGTCGCCAGGAACTGGCCGATTACCACTCTTCGAGATGGTACGTGGCTTATACGAAAGCACGGCATGAGAAGAAGGTTTCAGCACATCTGCAGATGAAGCGAGTTGAAGTTTTCTTACCAATTTATAAGACCACCCATCGCTGGAACGGCAGACGGGCTCTACTCCAACTGCCTCTGTTCCCCTGTTATGTTTTCGTTCGAATTAGCCTGCATGATCGATTACGAGTTTTGGAGGTTCCCGGCGTGATCCATTTGGTCGGTACCGGGGGACTACCCACACCTTTGCCTGATGCCGAGATAGAACAGCTCCGCAACAGTCTATCTTGCGGAATCCAGGCAGAGCCCTATCCTTACTTGTACTCCGGTGATTCGGTACGAGTTATTGATGGCCCGTTGGTGGGTTTAACCGGAAAGGTTATCCGCCGCGACAAAGAAACGCGATTCGTCCTCTCTGTTGACCTGATCATGCGTTCCGTTTCGGTCAACGTCGAAGAATCGCAGCTTGAGCGTGTTTATGCTGCCGGCTCCGCCGCAGGTTAAGAAAGGGCATTATGGGTTACTCTGCGTGGCCTTTTGGTCCTTTGTCACCGACGTCAACGAAGCAGGAATCGAGTGACCAACAAAAGCCGATGTCGAACTCTTATCAAACTCCGGAGGCTCACAAAGTTAAAACCGCTGGTGCGTTGCTCTCGTATCGCCGGATACTCATTATTGCGTGCGAGACCGTGCTCTTTGCTTTAACGTACTACCTGAGCTTCCTGCTGCGGTTCGATCTCTCATTGGATGTGCAGAACCGCAGCCTGATACTGCACACGCTGCCGTATGTCATTCTCATCAAACTGATCGTCTTCGGCTTCTTTGGTCTGCTGAGTGGCTGGTGGCGCTACGTGGGAGTGCATAGCCTCATAGATATTGGGAAAGCCTCATTCTGTAGCTTTGTAATCCAGTTTACCGTAATCCACTTCTTACTTCGTTCGCCTGGCTATCCCCGTTCTGTGTTTCTCATTGACCTTGTCCTGACGGTTTTGGTCGCTGGCGGAGCGCGATTTGTTGTCCGCGTTTATACCGAAACGGTTCGGCAGGACATCAGACAACGCAGAACCTTGCTGGTGGGTGCCAATCGCGAGGGAACAGGGATTGCGCGCCAGTTACGCGAACATCCCGAGTTGAATTACAACGCCGTGGGATTTGTGGATGACGATGTCAGCAAAATAGGCATCAAGATTGAAGGCATTCCAGTGCTGGGTACGACCGATGCGCTCGGCCGGTTGGTCGAAAGTCACGGGGCGGCTTGCGTGCTGATTGCGTTGCCTTCCGCTGAAGGTTCGGAGATCGAGCGCATCGTCGCCAGTTGTCGCAAGTGCAACGTCGATTTCAAGATTCTTCCTCCTTTCAGTCAGCGGATCAACCGCTCCGACCTCGTCAGCCAGGTCAGAAGTGTTGGCGTCGAGGACCTGCTTGGGCGCGAGCCGGTTCCCAGCGATATCGAAAGCATTCGCGCGAAAATCAAGAATACAACCGTACTTGTGACGGGAGCGGGCGGCTCAATCGGTTCCGAACTGGCTCGCCAGATTGCAGAGCTGCAGCCCCGGTCTCTTGTCCTGTTCGAGCGCTCGGAAAATGATCTGTACAAGATCTGCATGGAACTTTCCAGAACGCACAAAGGGCTCCATTATGTGCCCGTTATTGGGGACATCCTGGACGTCAATCTGTTACGCGAAGTCTTCGCGTTGCATCGCCCCCAGTCGGTACTCCATGCAGCTGCTTACAAGCACGTTCCAATGATGGAAGAGCACTGCTTCCAGGCGGTTACTAACAACATATTTGGAACGTACAACGTTGCGCTTGTGGCTCGCCAGTACCAGGTGGATGACTTCGTTCTGATTTCATCCGACAAAGCGGTACGTCCCGCCAACATCATGGGTGTAACCAAACGAATCGCGGAATTGCTCATACTTGCTCTGGAGAAACAGCACACCCGATTCATGGCTGTGCGCTTCGGTAATGTAATGGGCAGCAGCGGAAGCGTCCTGCCTCTATTCAGGGAGCAGATTGCCCGAGGAGGACCTGTCACCGTTACTCACCCCGAGGTGGAGCGTTTCTTCATGACAATCCCCGAGGCGGTGCAACTGGTTCTGCAAGCGTTGAGCATGGGAAAAGGCGGAGAAATATTTGTGCTCGACATGGGAGAGCCTGTAAAAATTGTGGATCTCGCGCGCAATCTGATACGGCTCTCTGGATACGAACCCGACCGCGATATTCCGATCGTATTTTCCGGTTTAAGGCCGGGCGAAAAGCTTTCCGAAGAACTGCATCTTGAAGACGAAGGAATGGAGTCGACCCCGCACAAGAAAATCCGGTTGCTCAAGGGGGGGAATCCTGGCTTCGAGCAGATGCGGTTGTGGCTTGACGAACTCTCCACCCACACCGAGGCGAAGAACGTTTACGGCCTCATAACTACCATTAACAGCATTGTTCCGGAATACAGCCCAAGTAAAGAAATCGTGGCGCTTTGCGAGACAGATCGGCATGACATCTTGCTGCCGTACAGAATCGCGCGAGCCTCGCTGGCGAGCGAGGAAAGCCAGGCTGCTTAGACCGGGAGCTTGCAAAAAAAACATTAATTGCGAGAACAAACCATGAGTGATTCATCTTTCGTGCCGTTTCACCGTCCAACGATTGGAACAGAGGAATTTGACGCTGTTCGTGGAGTTCTTGAGTCGCGATGGCTAACTACCGGGCCGGTTGCCCAGCGCTTTGAGCGCGAGTTTGCCGAATATATCGGATGCAAACACGCGCTGGCGGTAAACTCTGCAACTGGTGCGCTGCAATTAGCGATGGATGCGATTGGAATTACCAGTGGCGACGAGGTGCTGGTGCCTTCTTATACCTTTACAGCAACTGCGGAAGTGGCGACGTACTTCGGGGCGCGCCCCGTGCTCTGCGACAGCCAGCCAGGGGGATTCAATCTTGATCCTGACGATGTGGAGAAGCGAATCACTCGCCGGACCCGCGCGATCATACCAGTTCACATTGCGGGAGAGCCGTGCGACCTTGACGCAATTCGCCAAATTGCAGAGCGTCACAACCTGTACGTAATTGAAGATGCCGCCCATGCCCTGCCCACAACTTATCGGGGTCGGCGTGTCGGTACCATCTCCGATCTTACTGCATTCAGCTTTTATGCCACTAAGACGATAACAACAGGCGAAGGCGGAATGGTTGTAACAAATGAAGACGAGTTTGCGAATCGCATCTCCAGCATGCGGCTGCATGGCATAAGCGGCGATGCCTGGAAAAGGTACTCCAAGGAAGGCTCCTGGTACTACGAAGTCGAAGATGCCGGGTACAAGTTGAATTTATGTGACCTGCTTGCCGCGCTTGGCTCGGTACAGTTGGCGAAGTGCGACCAGTTTGCCCTGAGGCGCCGCGCTCTTGCAACACGGTACTTGGAGGCCTTTGCGGAAATGCAAGAACTTCAAACCCCTCCGCTGGGAGAGGACCCCGCTGGACACGCATGGCACCTGTTCATCCTGCGCATACGTCCCGACCTTCTCAAAATCAGCCGGAATGAATTCATTCAGGAGCTCAAGAATCGCGGTGTCGGAACCAGCGTCCATTTCATTCCATTGCACCTTCATCCGTTCTATAAGCGAGCTTACGGATATTGCTCTGGACAGTTTCCAAATGCAGAGGACGCATACTCGCGCTGCCTTTCTCTTCCGATTTTTCCAGACATGACGGACGCAGAGCAGGACCGCGTGATTTCAGCGGTGCGCGTGATCGTAAAGGAAAATCGCAAACGAAAATCAATTGCCGCCTGAATTATGAGCGATGCCAGGACCACATTCGAGTTAGGCTGCCAAACGCCAAATACTCCTATTGGAGTCAGCCAATGGTGTAACGCGGGCGGAAAACGTGCGATTGATCTGGTATTGACGATTCCGGCGTTAACTGTTGCCGGCCCGGCGATGCTGCTCATCGGAGCTTGCGTAAAGCTTTCATCGGGAAGTCCTGTTCTGTTTCGCCAGAGGCGATTTGGGAAGAATGGCGTGGAGTTTGACTGCCTGAAGTTTCGCACCATGACGCACAAGGGCGGCGGCCCGGGGATCACCCGGGCCGGTGACCCGCGTGTCACCCGTATTGGCAAGGTGTTGCGAAAGTGGAAGCTGGATGAATTACCGCAACTGCTCAACGTTCTGCGCGGAGAGATGAGTCTTGTCGGTCCGCGACCTGACTTGCCGGAGTTCATAACCGAACTGGATACCGCGAATCGCAACGCCCTCGCTCTTCTTAAGCCGGGAATCACGGGTTGGGCGACTTTGCATTTTCGTAATGAAGAAGACTTGCTCGCGAGTGCTCCGCCGGAGGCTCTGCGATCTTTTTACGTGCAGAATGTACTTCCGCGGAAGATTGCTCTTGATCTTGAGTATGCTTCGCGAGCTACATTCTTCAGCGATCTCATGATACTGGTCAAGACTTTTGCGGCGATCCTTCATTGAATGGCGTTCTTCTGAAAATAGTAAAGCCGCCCATTTGCAGGCGGCTTTACTATTAATCGGCTGTTAAAACCAGGTTACCGTCCACCATAAATTGCCACTCCGGATGCGGTGGAGAGGCCCATTTCTAATGCTTTGCGGAACCCAGATTTTACGCTGCTGTTTGGAATAAACAGTATGTCTTCCGGTTCGAGATTGACGTCAGGAATTTGCGCCGAATATATCTTGTTCAGGGCGATTAGCGTCTCCTTCTGTCCCTTAGGGGTCTTGCGAATGAGTTTTACCTTACTCAACGCGGCTGTCGGATTGGTGCCTTGAGCGAGCGCAACCGCTTGAAGGACTGTCAGCTTGGAGTTCTCCATCACATATCCTCCTGGAAGCTTCACGTCGCCGACAACATAGACAATTCCAGCTTTGGAGACCATCACTGTGTCGCCCGGTTGAACGGCGACATTGCTCTGGCTCCAGTCCCTTACTCCGATTGGCATTTCCACTACCTCGGCCTCTGTCGTGCCTCGACGCAGGATCATGACTTTCTTGCCAGCCTTCGGAGTAACCCCACCCGCAGCCGAGATGGCGTCGAACAGGGTGTGGGTTCCCAGTAGAGGATAGATTCCAGGCTTTGTAACTTCACCCAGAACGGAAATACCCTGGGTTGCGTATTCTTTCCCGAACAAAGTAACTTGCGGATCGTTGAAGTACTTACCCTCCCGTAGACGCGCAGCTATGAGCTCCTGCGCCTGCTGAAGCGTAAGTCCACCCACCTTTACTTTTCCGATCAGCGGCAGGATTATTTCTCCATCACGACTTACTCGAACGTCCCGAGAATAATCTGGCGCGCCTTCCACACTGACTTGAATCAGGTCTCCGCTGCCAATCAGCAGGTCAGAAGACGGCTGAGTCGGCGATGCAACGGGCACCGTGTTTGTGCCGGTTGGAGCAGCGTTCTGGCTTAATGCCGGAAACGCCAATATCGAAATGAGTAAAGATGCTGCGAGCTTGCATTGTGGCAATCGCATAAATAGAGCCCTCGCACTAGGTTTTCCAGAGGTGATCGCGCAAAGACCACCATAATTTTTTAGGGATTAACCGCGGCTGCGGTGTCAGCATCAGTGCATCCAGAGTCTGGAAGTGCTCGGAATGGCTGATCGTGTGGGTCCCGATAATTCCAGGAAACCAATCCGGGTTGATGACCCTGATAGATGTTTCTTTATATGTCTCTGTTGTAATCTCTTCAATACGATTAAGCACGACAGCTCTGCCATATCTCAATGAGCAGTCCTGTCCGGGACGGATCAAAGAGCCTCCCTGCGAGAAGATTGTGCCTGCAGGTCTGGCCCGCGAAGTGTCGGCGACCACCGGATTCTTTGGATGTGGGTGCCACGGGCCGAGAGGAGAGTCGGCGTAATAGAGAAATAACTCGCCGTTAATTCTTCCGTTCCTGATCACTCCTCCGGCGAACATCCAGAATTTTCCCTCATGCTCAAAGATCGTTGAATCCACCGCCCACACGTTTTCCAGAAGATTTCCCGCAAACTCCCAGCGATTCGGAAACTCCACGGCACGAAACAAACTGACATTGCCGCTGTCGCGGGCCTCCGGAAGCATGTAGGTCTGCCCCTCCCACTCGAAAATAAACGGATAGGAAAGGTGATGTTCCGCCTCAAGCACCACAACGGGCGATCCCCGGAATCCTTGCTCATCGAATTCCACGACAGAGATTACGCCCTTGTAAGCGGAAAACACGAACTCCTCGACAAATAAGTAGTTTCTGTTCTCGCGCTCGACTACAAACGGGTCAGCAAAGAAACGGTCACCAGGAGGTCTCAGCAGAATCATGCGCGACGGATCAAACTCATACTCGTTGTCCTTGCGAAGGCGCACAGCGACAAACCATTGTTCTTCATTCCAGTATCGTTGAATCCTTTCGGCAAATTGCGAGTTGGTAGTGTGAGAAACATCGGACATATGAAAACCTCCCGTGCTGGATTCATATATTCTGAGGACGTTGTACAGTGAGCATCTGAATGCGTCTCATTCGTGGTTGAACTAACCTGAGATTGACCCAGCTTTCACCGGAAGCTCGCGAGCGGTGCCGGAACGGAATTGTTTGCCGAGGCGCAGGTAAACATCAAGCGTTTTCTTGGATATTGAATCCCATGATAAAACTCCGTGACTCAGCGTTCTGATCGCCGCTTGCATCGATTTCTGCCCATCCTTGTCCATCAAGACACTTTCCAGAGCAGCGGCCAGCGCTGTTACGTCGTCGGGTGGAGTGAGTCGACCGTGGACACCATCGCGGATAGTCTCGGCTATGCCGCCAATGCTACTGGCAACCAGCGGCTTCTCAAACGCCAATGCTGTCATTAAAACTCCGCTCTGATCGATGTCCGTGTATGGCAAAGCAACCAGGGTTGCTTCATCGAAAAACTGAGGGACTTCTTGCTCGCTCAGATAGCGCAACTCCCATCGGATCCTTTGGTCAACTCCAAGGGCGCGTGCTCGTTCGCGGATTGATGTCATATCGATTCCGGGTTTTCCTGCAATTAGCAGACGAGTGTTATCGCGAAGGTGCCGGGGAAGCAGGGCAAAGGCTTCAATTAGATTGTCCAGTCCTTTATACGGTTCAATAGAGCCAAAGAATAGAACAGTCTGCTGCTCACCGTCGCTGGTTTCTTTGAGAGAGGCTAGCGAGCGATAATAAGTCAGCGCGCCATGAGGTATAAGATGAACCCGTTCCTCGCTAACCAAACCTTGTGCCAGAATTCTCTCCTGACTGAAGGCCGCATGCACCACAACCGCGCTGAAACAATCGAAGACGGACCGCGATTTCATCGTTTGCCATCGCGATACGCTTCCGTGGAAGAAGCCGTTCGTGTTGTGCATGGTCAGAACGAGTGGCGCGATATCAGCAAGCCGCCTAAGGAAGAATAGATCGACAGCCGGAACTGGAATCCATTGGAAGTGGATGATGTCCGGCTTCAAACTCCGCATCTTCGCCACAAATCTTTCCATCCCAACAGCGTGCTCAATTCCTTTTGCATAGCGCCATACGCGCCCAGTCCCATGTCTTTGCGCGTAAGCGTGGCACAACGGATAAAAATGCTTCCAGTCCTCAAAATTCAAACTGGGCCAGCGCCATTGAGAGTGGATAAACTCGCTGCGGGCCAGCATTATATTCACGCCCAGCCGCGCCAGCCCGTCGCAAAGGGAGTAGTCGTACGGAAGACTGAAACAGGACGGATCCACGACTACCACTCGCAGATTCCCATTGCAGCAAGAGAGATCGGTATGACGGTTGTCGCCTGTAGTCATTTCATCGAGACCAGAGAATGATATATGTCGATATACAAAGCGGCATTGTGTTCGGCTGAAAACTGAGTAACAGTCTTTAATCCTCCGGCAATCAGCTCATTGCGCAGTGCATTTGACGTGAGCAGCGACAGGCTCGCGGCCGCCAATTCCGCGGCGTTGGCCGAGTTGATCAGTACTCCATTCATGCCGTTGCAAATTACTTCTCCAATTCCACCGACATTGCGAGCCAGCACTGGAACGCCGAGCGCCATCGCTTCCAAGAGTACTGTCGGAAGCCCTTCGTGATCAGAGGTTATGAGCAGCAGGTCCATTGCGCGAAGAACATCGTAAATGTCATCGCGCTCACCGAGAAAACGTGACCATTGTTCCAGGTCACTGCCTTGCAGCGAATTCCGCAGGGCCGTTTCCTCTCTTCCTGAACCTGCAATCACAAAGCAAGCCGAAGGTAGTTCACGCGAGATTAAATGGGCCACCTCCAGAAAAAGGTCTACTCGCTTGACTGCTTCAATCCGCCCAACGATTCCGACAACCTGTTGAGCAGTACTGATGCCTAGTTTTCGCTTGGCCTCGGCAACGGTGAATTCGGAGTGAACTTTTGCAAAGTCAATTGCGTTATGAACGACGGCCAGTTGTTTTCGGGGTAATTCGCGTGCGAGTGTCTGTTTCAGATCGCCGCTTACGCAAATGACGCGGTTGGCAAAGCGCGCTGTCAAGCGCTCAAGGCCATATACGATTCGGTCCTTGCTGGTCCGTGGCTCCGGCATTCCATGCTTTGTGCGCACGAGGAAGGGGATACCGAATCGCTTCGCCAGAAGCAACGCGAGCAGGTTTTCTTTGCTCTTGTGCGAGTGCAGCACGTCCACCTTTTTTTGTCGCAAGAAGCGGGAGGCTTCGCGGAGGCAGTTGAGAAACCGTCCACTGGCCGACGGAATCAGGGCAGTCTCAATCCCGCATTGCTTCAGTTCGGTTGCGAGCTTCCCTTGGCCAAGTACAATCGCGCTCAGGGCAAAGCTCGGATTGCTCGAAAGTTGACGAAGCAACATTGCAATTTGGGCTTCAGCACCCGCCCACTGCTCGGCTGAAACCACGTGGCAAATGGCAATTGGGCGCTCGTCCGAGTGGGCCCGAGTTGCTGGCGTCACGGGGCGCAGTCGGGAAGATGGAGCTCTCAAGGATTTTGGATTGGCAGGGGTCATGAGAAAACTTCCCGCTGAAGCAGGTACTCTGGCCTTAGTTCGTGACCTTAGTTGCTGAACTGTTGATTGGGTTAGGACTAAGAATATTTTAAAAACCTTAGTGGCTCAAGCTACTGAATACAAAAGCTTTGCCTGATTGTACTTAGAACCTATGCGACAAAGTGATTAAGTTAAGTTGGGGTATTAGCTGATGTGAGTAGAGGAACCGGTACCGTATGGTTGGGGTACAGGAGAAACAATGAAACGACGACTTCTCGTACTCCCCTTCCTGATTTTTTCACTGGCAATTGCCAGTTTCGCTGCTGTCAGCTTTTCGCCCTCTTCGCTGTCCTTCGGAAGTCAGGCAGTGGGAACCACCAGCGCTGCACGGCTTGTTACGTTCAGCAATAGCGGCAGGACCAGCCAGAGCTTCGGCACCAAGACCATCGCCGGCGACTATGCGTGGGGCGGCACGGGTACCTGTGGCCAGACACTTGCAGCCCGATCCAGCTGCACCATGAGCCTGGTCTTCAAACCCACAGCCTCGGGAACCAGAACGGGCTCGCTGACTGTCGGCTCCACGGTTATCAGCCTGACCGGCACAGGAACCACCTCAGCTACGCCTGTCAGCTTCTCGCCGTCCTCCCTGTCATTCGGAACTCAGGCAGTTGGATCCACCAGCGCTGTAAAGCTTGTTACGTTTAGCAATAGCGGCAGCACCAGCCAGAGCTTCGGCACCGAGACCATCGCCGGTGACTATGCGTGGGGCGGCACGGGCACCTGTGGCTCGACGCTTGCGGCAAACTCCACGTGCACCATGAGCCTGGTCTTCAAACCTACAGCCTCGGGAACCAGAAATGGCTCACTGGCTGTCGGCTCTATGATCGTCGGCCTGACCGGCACGGGCGGCACGACGACGACTCCGGTCTCCATCTCTACCAGCTCTCTTGCGAACGGGACAGTTAGCAGTAGCTACTCAGCTTCGTTGCAGGCGACCGGTGGCACTTCGCCCTACAAATGGAGTATTGCGTCCGGCTCTTTACCGGCTGGATTGACTCTGTCCAGCACAGGCACGATCAGCGGGAGTCCTGCAAGCAGCGGGACATCCTCTTTCAGTGTCAAAGTCACGGATTCGGCGGCATCGCCTCAGAGTGCGACGTCGAATCTGACGTTGACAATTGCCACGGCACCCTCTTCCGGTGGAAGCGGAACTCTCTCGTCAGCCTACAGCTCCATGATTTCGGATGCTTATACTTCAAACTCGAAATACACGACCGTACGCTATGTTTCACCGAGCGGCAACGATTCGAATGCCGGAACATCCAGTTCGCCCTGGGCGACTTTAGCTAAGGCGGCCTCCTCGGTCTCTGGATGCACGCTCGTAATTGTCCAGCCAGGAACGTACACCGTCTCCAGCGGTCGCACGGCCAAGATCACCGGCAGCGGTACCAGCGCCTGCCACACTGCGTTTGTAGCTTCGGGCTACGGTACTTCGATTCTTAACACCGCCAACAACACTGCCAACGATCCGGCAATCTGGATCACCGGCAACTACGTAGACTTGGTCGGCTTTGATATCAATAACCCGAAGGGTTGCATGGGCGTTTTTTCAAACGGAAACTATGTGAACCTCACCTACAACCGCATTCATGACATTGACAACGGCTCTGGAGCTTACACTTGCGGCGATGGCATAGGCGGCGGCGGAATCCTCGGCGCGATCGGAGCCAGCAACAACAACAACTGGTCGAAGAACATTGTCTGGAACGTGGGCGCGGTGGGAAATAACTTTGTCCATGGAATCTACACCACGTCGACCTACAACACGATTCAGAACAATATCGTGTACAAAGCCGGCGGCGCGTGCATCCAGGCTTTTCACCAGCCTAGCCACGACGTAATTACCAACAACACGTTCGTGGGCTGCGGATATGGTGGATTCCTCTTCGGAGCCGATTCCGGAAGCTCATACAGCTACTCGGTATTCAGCAACAATGTCATGTACGGCAACTCTGGTTATGACATCAGCGCGTGCGGTGCCAGCGGTTGCGGGGTTGCGATCGGCCCGGGCAACACCTTCTCCAACAATGACACGGCCAGCGGCGGTGGAAACAAGACAGGCGATCTCTCCAGTGTTGGTCAATCGCTGGTAGGCAACATCTCTTCCAACCCGAATTTCATCAATGTTGCGTCCCCGGCATCGGGCGGCAACTTCGATGTGAATTCTGGCTCTCCGCTCATCACCGGGGGAACCGCGAATAATGCGCCGAGCACGGATATTGTCGGACAGGCCCGCAATACCGCTGACCCGTCCATCGGCGCCTACGAAGAATAGCTCCGCGGCACAGCCGTGAATAACATCCCGTCAGGTC
>Ga0183095_10046_pt3 | contig 138619 bp, 110 predicted proteins | sample BioMet4_FD_130346 | JGI IMG/M metagenome (GOLD analysis project Ga0183095, IMG submission 130346) | Microbial communities from bioreactor (seeded with sewage sludge) at LBNL, California, USA - Biofuel metagenome 4 (v2) (version 3) | ecosystem: Engineered > Bioreactor > Anaerobic > Unclassified ...
AGTCCTTCTTCATAGATCGGGGGAATGCCTGCATTTATCTGATCCATCTTTTTCTTGTCGATATCTACACAGACTACTTCATGCCCGACTTCTGCAAAACATGCGGCTGTGACCGAGCCCACATATCCTGACCCTATAACGGAAATTTTCATAAATTGAACCTCTTTATTGAGAATTGGAGAGTAATCAATTCCAATTCTTATTTATTTTTTGATAGGAACTCTTTTCAGGTTTACTATAGAAACCTCCAATCTATACGGTTTTCTACCCGAAGTTCCTAATAATTCTTCATAAGTTTATATAGTTTAAAGGCTTATACCTTGTATAGTTAGGATTTAATACATGTTTTGATAACTCCTTTACAGAAGTTTTGGGGGATCTTATAATGTTTTCAATACTTGGCCTGGGTGCAGAGTTTGCAGCGGGGAATTCTCTTTCAGATTTAGGTATCTGCTTTCTCTCGACGGATTTTGGAATCCCTGTATATTATCGGATAACGGTCGTGGGACTAATCGCTCTTGTGGGTATGAAGGAAATGCTGCTGGCCTCTAGAGAAGAAGATGAGTTTTCTGTGGACTCAATGGATATGGGAATTTATCCTCTTATAGTATGTTTTATTGCTAGTTTCCTCTTTGCAAGCTTTAGTATAATTTTTACAAAGTAATTCTCCTAACAATCATAGATTTATTTACTCAGTATTTTCTTTTGGTTCTTCCAGTAAGTTTATTTTACGACCAAATTAGAAAAAGCTAAATAATGTTTATTTTCCTATTTTTAAGAATATAATGTCTATAATTCTCAATACTGATAATTCTAGTTATCTTAGTTCAGTAACTATATTTCCATAGCTATTTATCTTTGAGCCATTTATCTTCTAATCATAATATTGTTTGTTAATGACTCTAACTAACTTAAATAATTTAGTCTAACAGGGACACTATTAGGGGGGGCCTCCAGCCGCTGGAGATGGACAGTTATCACTTTTTAACATAGAATGAGGGGGAGAGTTCTATCTGATAGATCAGTTTTAAATTGGGGTTGAGTGAAAACCAGGATTTGACTGCATATTTTTGTCAAAGTAAGAGAGAAAAAGGCAGGAAGATTTCCTGATTTGTTGATATTAATTTATCTTATATACTTTTAAATCAGGTTCGAGGTTAGTTTCCTAACTCTCAATCTCGAAAGACTACTCGAGAAGACAGACTTTCTTTTGGTATATTATATTCATAGGAAATATTAATTGGGGGGTGAAAAGTTGAGAGTTCTTGTCGATATAGGGCATCCAGCCCATGTTCATTTTTTTAAAAACGCTATATGGAGTCTTGAGAAAAAAGGGCATCAAGTAATGGTAGTCTCGCGAGACAAGGATGTAGTAATAGAGCTCTTGAACGCCTATGGAATTCCACATACGGTTTTGAGTAAAGTAAAACCAGGAAAGGTTAATTTGCTTGAAGAATGGTTCATAAGAGAGTTTAAAACTTTTAAAATTACCCAGCAATTTGATCCTGACCTTTTTATAGGTATCCTTTCTCCAGCTGTAGCTCAGGTAGCCTGGATACAGCGGAAAAAATCCATAATTTTTAATGACACCGAACACGCAGTACTGGCCCAGAAGTTAACCTATCCCTTCTGTGACATAATCTGCACTCCTTCTTGCTATCTCAAAAATGAAGGACCAAAACAGATAAGGTATAGTGGATATCATGAACTGGCTTATCTTCATCCATCTTATTTTACTCCCCGTCCTGATATCCTGAAAGACCTCGGGGTAGAGGAGGGGGAGTCTTTTACAATCTTTCGCTTTGTTTCATGGGGTGCACATCATGATGTCGGACAACATGGAATTAAGAATAAAGTAGCACTTGTCCAGGAAGCCGAAAAATTCGGAAAAGTATTCATAACCTCAGAAGGGCCTCTGGAAAAAGAGTTTGAAAAGTATAAAATCTGGGTCGCTCCAGAAAAAATCCACCACTTGCTCTATTATGCCACTCTATATGTGGGTGAAGGAGCAACGATGGCTGTTGAGAGTGCAATCCTGGGAACTCCATCAATCTATATTTCCACTCTTGCAGGAACTATGGGAAACTTTTCTGAACTTGAGAAAAAGTACGGTTTGCTTTTTAATTATATTGATTCGCAATCTGCCCTGACAAAAATTACAGAACTTTTCAAAGATTCGGAACTTAAGAAAAGCTGGGGTCTGAAAAGGGCTGCTCTTCTCAGGGATAAAATCAATGTTACCGAGTTCATGGTCAAGCTCATAGAAAGTCTTCCTGAAAAAAAATCTGGACTTTCTTTATCTTCGGTTTCGGATGAGTCTTATGCATGAATTACTGATGAAAAACCAGGATATATGGGATCTTTTCACCCGAAAAGAAGAATATTATCCAGAAAAGCTGGATGAGCACCAGCGTTTTCTTTTCTCTGAAAAAGATCTCCGAAATGCCTCTGAGCCCGAGGTTTCCAGGTACCTTATGGAAAATGGGATGCAGGTCGAGTTCCCTGAAAATAAATCATTTGCCGTTTGTTTGACTCATGACGTAGACGATGTTTACCCGCCTCTTGCTCATAGCTTGTTATCATCAGCTTACAGCCTTAAACGGTTAAATTTCAAGGATTCTGCAGTTCAGTTACTGTGGAAATTGAGGGGAATAGACTACTCCCCTTACCTTAATTTTTCTAAAATTATGGACATTGAAGCCAGTTTTGAAGCAGAGTCCTCTTTTTACTTCATTACTGCAGAAGCCGATCCAATAAGATTCAGGTATGATATAGAAGGCATAGAACATCATCTGGGAGAAGTTTTAGATAGAGGATGGGAGGTTGGTCTTCACGGAGGTTACTATTCATACGGCAGTCCAGAAAAAATAAAAAAAGAAAAAGAAAGACTTGAAGCAGTTCTGGGTAAAAAAGTAATAGGTTTTCGCAATCATTACCTCCGGTTCAAAACTCCATACTCCTGGGAAATACTTGCAGATGCCGGTTTTAGCTATGACTCCACTTTCGGGCACAGATACTCAGTCGGTTTCAGGAATGGAATGTGCCATCCTTTCAGTCCATATAACCTTAACACAGGAAAAGAGATTGATATCCTCGAAATTCCGCTTATCGTTATGGACACTGCTCTTTTTGCTACTTCAAAATCTTTTGAGGAGGCCTGGGAACGCACAAAAAATCTGATTGATACTACAGCAAGCCTCAACGGTGTTATTACCCTGCTGTGGCATAATTTCGCGTTCAGTTGCAATTTTCGAAAAGATTGGGTGAGGCTGTATGAGAAGGTGCTTCAGTACTGCTCCGAAAAAGGGGCATGGATGACAAGCGGAGAAGAAATCTATAGGTGGTGGGCAGATAGGAGCTGAATTAAAAGGAAAGTATCTGCTGGTTACGCCTGCAAAGAATGAAGAACAAAATCTTCCCGAAGTTTCGAAGGCTGTAATCGAACAGGAATTAAAACCTGATTTATGGATTATAGTCGATGATGGAAGTACGGATGAAACACCCCGTATTCTCGAAGACCTGCGGTCAAACTACTCGTGGGTCCAGAGTCTAAGATTACCTTCAAGACCAAGAGACATTACTTTTCACTACAGTTATGTCTGCAAACAGGGCTTTGACTATGCTCTTGAGTATTGTAAGGAAAATAATATTGAATTCGAGTATGTAGGCCTTCTTGATGCCGATACGGTGCTTGAAAAAAATTATTTCGGAAAACTTCTGGCTGAGTTTAAAAAGGATAGTTCTCTCGGAATTGTAAGTGGGGGAATATATTATGATAATGACGGAAAACTTTCCCTGGAAGTAACTGCAAAAAATCTTCCTCGAGGTACAGGAAGGGTCTGGAAGAAAGAGTGCTTCCTCGAAACTGGCGGTTATCAGGTTGAACCGTCTCCAGATTCAATTTCTAATATAAAAGCTCTCTTGCGAGGCTGGCGGCTCATGCAGTATACTGATGTGGTCCAGATCCAGAAGCGTAAAACAAGTGCAGCTAACGGGCTCTGGAATGGGCATCTCAAAAACGGCTGGATGGCTTATTACCTTGGCAAAAACTCTTTCATGGCTCTTTTAAATGTAATTTACCTTTCCCTGAAGTCTCCCTACTATACAGGCATTGCCTACTGCTGGGGGTATTTTGGCTCGGCAATTAGAAGGGAGAAAAAAATCAAGGATCCTGAAGTAAGGGCTTACTACAGGAATCAGGGATTTTCAGGATTGTTATCCAGAATCTCAAAAAATTTTGGCAACAATTCTAGAAATATAAAGGAGAGAGAGCAATGAAGATCAGTAAACATCTCGAAAAAACAATTCATTTGCAGGTGATAATTTGAAGATGCTTTTTCTCGATATGGTAAGACCTCTTTCTCTTGCTGATGGCTCGCTTATTCACAGGTACGAGCTTGTTAGTAATCTTGCGAGACTTGACAATGAGATCCATATTTTTACTGTTGGCCAGACTTCCTTTTCGAGCATGACCAATGTTCACAGCCATTATGTCCCTCCTGGAAATTTCCTTTCACTTACTTTGAGCTATTTCAGAAATTCCATATACCTTCTGGGTTCCGAAACTTTTGACGTGCTATATACCCGAAATCCCAATTTTGGCTTTCTTGCTGGACTATTCTGTAAAAACAGATGCAAAAGAATTGTTTATGAATTAAACGGAATTCCTGAAGATGAAAAGAACCTCTTCAGGGAAAAATCTGAAGGAGATAAATTCTCACATCCCGAAAAAAGAAGTAATTTCTCAAACCGATATTTCTCTGCACATGCCAGGTTAAAACTGTTTATTCTTAAGAAAGCTCTCGGGTTTTCGGACAAAATAATTTCTGTGACTCCTGGGATAAAAGCAAATCTTGAGAAGGACTATAAAATCCCTGGAGAAAAAATAGTCGTAGTTTCCAATGGGGCAAACACTTCCCTGTTCCGGCCTCTGGAACAGGAAACCTGCAGAAGAGAACTTGGTCTGGACCTTGAAATTCCTTTTGTATGCTTTGTGGGTAATCTTGCTCCCTGGCAGGGGGTTGAGTATCTAATAAAGGCAGCTTCATCCGTACTTTCTAGATTTCCAGAATGCCGTTTTTTGATTGTTGGAGATGGCGTCATGAAAAACGATCTTATGAAGCTCTCCCGGGAACTCGGAGTTGAGAACAGGTTCATTTTTACGGGTGTGATTGCCTACGATCGTGTGCCTCTCTACATTAATGCCAGCGATATCTGTACCGCTCCTTTTATATTTGCCAGAAACGAAAAAATAGGCCTGTCTCCTTTGAAGTTATATGAATACATGGCTTGCGGAAAACCTGTAGTTGCAAGCAATATCAGTGGCGTATCCGACGTACTTGAGGCTTCTGGAGGGGGGATCCCTGTCCTTCCTGAAAACCAGGGTGCTCTTGCAGAAGGTATCTTAAAGACACTTGAAAATCCCGATTTAAGAATTAAATTGGGTTCAAAAGGTTTAAGTTATGTTACTGAAAATTACAGCTGGTATAGCGTTGCGAAAAAGGTTAACGAAGTCTGTAAATCATAAATTGAGGCCAAGAAATAAGGGCTTGAAATCAGTCTTATGTTTTCCTATAACTTATCAGGATAAGAATAGTCATTTATTTGCACGGGGCTTAAAATGGACGAAATTGAAGTTAGAGAATTAGCGCCATCAGAATATAATGAATGGGATTTGCTCGTAGAAAAAGCTCAGCCTGGTACACTCTTTCATACCAGTGAATGGCTTGGAATTTGCAGGGATGTCCTATCAAAGGAGCTTAGAATTTATGGTTGTTTCAGAAAAGGCGAGCTTGTGGGAGGATGTCCTCTTTTTGTTAAAAATATTAAAGGAGCTTTGAGAGTAGCGAACTCTACCTGTGATATGACCAGCTACAGCGGGCCTCTTATAAAAGAGAGTGCCAGCTCCAAAGCAAGTAAACGGGTACAGGAAGTTCATGACATTCTTAATCCTCTCAGGGAATTCCTTTGCAAGCAGGGATTTGATAGTATTCACCTTACGTTCGCTCCAGGTTTTAAGGATATAAGGCCTTTTACGTGGTACGGATGGGACTCTACTGTGCACTATACTCATTATTTGAATCTGAATGAAGATGTAGATAATAACATTTCAAGAAAGATTCGAAGAGAACTTAAAACTGCAAATGAAGCAGGACTTAAAACTAGGGTATGGAACGATCCTGAAACATATTATCATCTGCTCTCAATGGTCTACGAAAAACAGAAATTAGCCCCTCCCCTTCCCAGAGGGTTCTTCGAAAGAGTGTTTAAACTGATTCAGGAAAAAGATCTCGGTTACATGTTTGTCACAGAGACTCCTGAGGGCGAAGCTATTGCAGCTCACTTAAATCTGTATGGAAAGAAGTGCACTGTAACCTGGACCTCAGCTCTGAACCCGGATTTTGGCCGTTTGGGTCCTAACGCTCTTCTGTACTATAATGAATTCCTTGACCTGAAGTCCCGAAATTTCGAGTACATGAATGTAATGGCAGCAAATATTTCCAGGTTTGCGGATTTCATTATGGGCTTTTCTCCTGAGCTAATTCCCTATTATAGTGTGACTCTAGAGAGCAAAAAATATTCAATTGCAAAAACCCTGTATAAAACTACTCACAAAGAAACTTACTGATATAAATCGAAATTTTAAAAGAGCCTATCCCAAAACTCAAAATTTGATTTTTGAATCTCGAATCTGGACAGTCAATCGAATATCTAATCATGGAAAGTGATTCTAAAAACTCCTAATGATTCAGAATAAAACAAGTTTTGGGATAAGCTCAAAATATAAAAGTCGGGAAAATCCCAAAATTATTTTTTCATTGTTTTTCTAATGGTCTTTCCTTGGTTTATTCTTGACTGAAACTCTGCTTTTCCTCTACAAACGAGATTTCTTAAGAAGTCAACTTTCAGTAAGGTTTTTTTCTAAAAAAGGAATTAAACCCTTTCAGGTTCTGTTTTTTATATTCACGAGAAAGGCTGAAAATATCTTCTTGAACGTAGGATCGTCACGAAGAGCTATCCCATAATAGATAGGGGTTATGATGATAGCTGCAAGCATAATAATATAAAAATTCGCAGAGAGTGTTTCTAGTAGAATCAATGGGATTGAGATAACTACTCCAATTGCTGTATATTTAATGAGAATTTCCAGGCTTTCCCTTTTACTGATCCCTACAAGATTAAGTAAGTATGCGTTATTCCATAGAGCGAATATAACTCCTGTGAAGCTAAACAAGCAAAGGGAAAACTCGGCACTTTTTGCATACATTCCTCCTATAGCAAGTGCTACGAACCTTGAGATTAGAAGAGCCGTACTGTAAGTAAACCAGACTTTTTGCTTTTCAAATACACTGTAGAGAGTTGAAATAGGCAAGGCAAGGAAAACAAGGAATATGAATGGCACAAGGATTTTTACATAAGTGCCTGCTATGTACCAGTTTTTTCCAAAAGCAAACGTAAATATTTCTTCTCCCAGAATTAACAGGAGTATCATAGGGAATATTCCTATTAAAATTAGCTTTTTGTAAACTTCGCTTACAATAGCTTTCATATCGCCGCTCGAATTCCCATTTTTCACCTCACTGATTTTCTGGAAGAAAACCTGTTGTATAGCTGTCCCGATAAGTCCCATGGGCATATTTACAACCTGATTTGCAAGTGAGAAATATCCGACAACGCTTGTGCTGTAAAAATATGCAAGCAAGAAAGTAGGCACCTGGGGCGAAATTGTATTTGCAAGTGTAGACCATGAACTAAATAATGGAAAATTTTTATATTCAATGGCTACTTCTTTCATTTTTTTAACTGAAATTTTTTTGAAGACCTTTAAGTCTTCTCTTACTCCCTTGAGCATGGCCAGGTCTGCAAGTCCATATCCAAGGGTATAACCTGCGATTAGACCCAAAGGCGATGCAGTCCAGAAAGGAATTAACTGAAACACTTTGGCCGATAAAGCGTTTAACACTCTGGACCCTGCAATAACTCCAAAACGTAGTTTTCTTGAAAGCCAGTAATTCTGCACGAAAAAAAGGCCATTAAAGAATACTATTGCAGGAAGATATATTAAATATTTTGAGGATCCTTTAGTATGAAATATATACTCAATAATATGCTCAATATTTTCTGGAAAGATTATCACGGCTACAGCTGTGAGTACGGATATAAAAGTGACTAAAATCGAGGAAAGGAAAAATACATTTGCAGAATCCTCTTCGGATTTTGGTAACATAATAGCAAACTGGTATGAAAAAGTAGAGAAAATTACCAGTATGCCTGATACTGCCACAAAAAGCTGAAAGACTCCCATATCGTCAGGGCTGTAAATTCTAGTGACTATTGGTACAAGAAGTATACCCAGAATCTGTGCAGCAACACTTCCTGATACAAGTTTTAACACATTACCGATAAAGTTTGACATAATTATTTCCAACTTTAAAACATAAGCTCAACATGTGGGCTTTTTTTCATTCCGCAATAAGTAACGGAGACTATCCTGGGCTCTTAGTTTCTGGCCGTTTTTCCTTCCTTTGTGTAAGCAAATACCTCGTCGTTATCATATACTCGGGCATAATCATGTGCATTGAATCTGTTGAAAAATCCCTCTGGCAATGTCTGGATAATATTTACTCCATAGCGTTCAGGATCATTGATCGAGACAGGTTCTTTAACAGTCGACTTTCTCAGCAAAACCGTAGGACTGCCATCAATCTCTCCAGTCTGTATATGCTGAATGTTAAAATATGTTGCGTTACTGGAATCATATCCTCTGTCCCTATAAAAAAGACAACTGTCATAGGGAGAATCCATCAAGATATTTCCAGAGTACTTCGCGGTTACTGTTTTAATGGCCTCTATTTCAATACTTTTAAACTGGTTTCTTACAGTTGTGTCCTTTGCCACAAGCGGGTTGTCTTTATTTATGCCTGGTGTTGTAACCATTACAAACGAAAATAGAAGAATGATTGTGAACATCACAGGGATCTTTGCTTTTTTTGAGTTAAGGAGACTTACCAATTTCAACATATATGAGGCGGATACAAGTACCAGGAACACTGCTATTAGTGGGAACCATCGGCTTGTAAGGAAATTCCTCATCCCAAGTAACGGAATTCCATAAGCAAGACCGTACAGGATTATAACAACTAAGGCAATAGAAAACTTATTAACTTTTTTGATATCTTTGCGAGAAAGCCATGCCAATACCCCTCCTATTGCGAAAAAAGGTAGAGCAAGGTAGCTTATATGGAGTAAGAGCGTTTCCAGTGTTTCCCGATTATTTACGGAACCTAAAATAAGTTCCTCGCTTGAGTAGCTTGATCCGATTTGAAGGACATCCATAAGAGGACTGAGAACCATTTCAAGAAACGAGGTATTCGAGTTAACATATGTGAACATCCAGTATGTTTGTAAACTAATAACAAAAAAGAGGATATAATTAAAACTGTTTGTTTTCACGAAAAGACTTTTATATACATGATTGTGCAGATATTTGCCTGCGCAAATTGAGACTACAGAAAGAAATACTACAAAAGTTGTCAACTGGTGGGTCAGAACCATTAGAATAGTAATTAGCAGGATGAATCCTGTATATCTCAAGCTCTGTTTCTCGCTAAAGATCGCGTATATAATGAATATAAAGTAGCAAAGAACAAGAGAACCAGGGGTTATATTTGTAATGCCTGCAACGATATTATGATTATTTAAGTTTATTAGTAAAGTCGCCAGCAACCCCATCTGAACGCCTTCAAGTTTCTTTCCTACAAGGTAAACGCCTACTGTACTGAAAACGCTGGCAAACCCTATAGAATAAAATATTGCGTCTTTGATGTCGGTTTCGCCCATTACCTGGATAATTGAAACAAAAATATGAAAAAGTGGGTAGTAGAAATACTTACTGCTTGTTTCAATCGGAGCAACAAATCCGGTATCAGTAATTGCCCGTGCCATACTGGCATGGAAATAAGCATCATAGCCCATTAGACTTGGAAAATTATAAAAAATTCCAACTCTGATAAGAATTGATAGTAGAAATATCTGCAATAATAAAGAGGTCACTCCGTCTCCCTCTCTAACATAAAGAATCTGGGAGGCGACAATGGCTGCAAGGATACATATCAATATAAAGGAAGATATAGGCCTGTAGTACAGATTCGTGCTATATATAAAAACGCATGCCAGAAAAATGAGATAAAACGAGATTCCCAGTATACTTTTAAGCCTATCTTCTTGGGAAGATATTACGGTCTCACTCTTAAATTTATTTCTAAATATAAAGTAGATCAAACAGGAGGAAAGAATGGCAATTCCAATATCTTTCTGGTTCAGGTTGATGATGTAGTACAAAGAAATGATTAATAATCCTAAGCCGAATCCCATGACGCTGAGAATCACATCAAGATTTGTTGTAAATCTCTCCGCGTATCCTTTTGCAGTTTCCATACAACCCCACAACATAATAATTTTTATAACTTATTTTTTCAACACAAAATATTTTCTGTTGTAAGTCCAGACGACTTTTTACGGACTTCTTTTCCCTTTCATATCCTTTTCCTTTTGCATTTCAGCCGGCCTCAACTTCTATATTATTCTTCCACCATCTGTATACTTCAGCTCCCGATGCCGCCCATGCGCCCTTTTCAGTGCAGCACTGAAGAATTTTTTTGTAAAACTCCAGGTAATCCCCCTGCATGTATGTATTATGCCAGAGAACCGTAAGTACGCCTCTATGGAATTCAACTGTATCAATGAGCTTTTCCGTAAGCTTCCATGCCTGATTGAAGTCAAGATGCATCTGGTTGAAAAGAGTGGTATCCATTATACTTAGCGGGATTTCGAGGATATCAATCTCTTTTCCTGTGTTAAGGTTATATGGACTGAAAGGATGGCACATTCCATTCCTGAACCCCGCACAATCATGGTACCCGAAAGTGGAATCATAGCTGAACCCCGCATCTGCGAGAAACTCCCAGGTTTTGGGAGTTTTAAACCGCAAATAATGATTTCTGTAACCCATAACCTCTTTCTTCAATGCTTTTTCCAATTTTTCTTTTTTACTTTTGATTTCTATCGGATTGTTATAAGCTTCATGTCCCCCATGGAGCCCTACCTCCCATCCGTGATCCGAAATGACCAAGTTCTCCTTCCAGTTCTTCAATATGAAGGTGTAATCTTCGTTTCCCGGATCAAGGGTCAGAAAATAAAAAGTGGATTTCGCTCCGTAATTTTCTTCCAGTTCCATAATTTGCCTAAAATTCCATAAAGGGCTCCAGGTTTTGTTTATTCTTGAAAATGGAAGGATATAGGCCTGTGCAAACTGCCTCTTTTTGAGAGCTTTTATAGTTCTGGTTGCAGTATTTAACATTCCGGGACATACAAAATCGATGTCATGAGTAAGGCATACAGCAAATTTTTTTCCGTCAGGATATTCGGGATTCAGGCCATTTTTTATCAGAAAGCTCGAGACCTCAGGCTCAAAAACATTTCTTTGACTGCTTAAATAATAGGAAAATCTTCCGTATTTATCTAAAAGGATAGGGTCGTACTCTTCTTTTTTTGTAAACAGCTCCCACAGCTCTTTGTCTTGTTTCACTTTTTTGATCAAAGTATCCCCCTTAACCATACTTCTTGGATCTTTAACTTTATTAAATATTTGGTCCACTCTATTTTTGTTATTCTCATTTAGTAACCTATCTCGATGATCCTGTCATATCAATCTCGTCCCCACTGAAACCCCGAATATATATTTCTCACAGATATCTTATATCTTTCAAATCACAACTGTAAAATCTTGACTTCTATCTCTTCAGTACGGGTTTTTTCCATATTCTGTCATTTCTTAATAAGACATATATCGTTTTATTTGATCAAAAAAAGCACAATTATTCTATTAATATATATACTTAACATAATAATAACATAATAACTCGATATGTTTTGTATTCTTGTCGATATGTCAAGGCTCCACAGTCAACATCATTTTACAATGTTTGCCCTTTAATAAATAAAAATTATTATGATGTAAGTTTTGGTATTGAACTAAAATTCTTTTTTCAGTGTTCTCTCACTATTATACTATTTTGCTCATCTTATCTGTTGATATTTAAGTTGTTCAGTATCTCCCAGCCTTAGTATTTCTGGTAGCTACCCTCTGGAAAGTCGCTTACTAAGTTTCGGGTTGCCCTAGATTGGGAATCTATAGTTTGCAGGTGCAGCATCAAACCCCGTTATACTGTATGACATTAACCATCTCAATACACTAATCAAACCCTTGCTAAACTTGTGAAATTACCTTCACAATGCATTAATGCTTATTTCAATATTTACTTCAGTGGCAAGCTTTGTTCTTTTCGATTTGAATTATTCTTCGATTTTCTTTTCCTTACTTGTTATCTCTTCAAGATTCCTTTTCCATGAAAATAGGAACTTATTCTAAATAAGGGACTGTTTTTTTTACAATTGGCTTAACTATAAATAAATAAGCAAGTTGCATTAATAACTAACGTTTTTATAAATTGTTCTACCTTTTAACTTCTATAAATTATGCTTTGTCTAATATTAATTGCATAAGGAGACCTTAGCCAGTCAATTCATTTCTTTTATTTTTATTCATAGAGATCATTTGTAAGGATAATTTTTCCTTATTAATATTTTTACGAGACTATCTTTATCATATGTTAACCTTATATATATCTTACTCTAATAATTTTTAGTATGATAGCCTTTAATATTTTTCCACTTATACAGATAAAGGGGGTTATAGCATATGCATATGTATAAGGGGGTGGATTGGGTTTGTTTTCAGCCCTTACGCTTGGTCTTAATTCTCTAATCTCTGATCCTATTAGCATAGTATCTTCGCAATCTCAACTTCCCGATAGGTTGCTCAGGCATGAATTTACTGTCTTAATTCCAGCTCAGAACGAGGAAACTTCAATTGGAAGCAAAGTCTTGATTGCGGCAAGTTACGCGGACCGTGTACTCGTTCTTGACGAAGGTTCGACCGATCGAACTATGGAAGTAGCTGCTTTGGGAGGGGCACGAGTTGTTCCTGTCTCCGGTGGGGAGGAGGCATTACTTGATGTCCTCTACAGGGCATCTCTTGATTCTGAACTTGTGGTTCTTATCTATCCGGAATGCATGCAGGATATAGATTTGCTTTCTCATGTCCTTGAGCCTTTAAGACACGGGTTTGACCTATCTGTGGGTTCGTGGCCCTGTCGCATTTCCTGTGAGCAGGAAACAGTAATGCTCTTTAATGGAAAAAGCACCTTTAAGGAAAAAATAGGCTTTCTTGCAATAACTGCAGACTCACTGCAGAAAATCAGTTCAGGCAAAGAGCATTTAACTTTAAAGTCCTTGCTTTCTGCAGCAAAAACCGAAGGACTCAAGGTTAACTATCTGAGTTTTGATGTGGATCCTATATTCAGGAAGCTTGAGAGCACACGTATTGGAGTTGTCGTGCCTGCTTATAATGAGGAATTACTTATAGGCGAGACTCTAAGTGGTATCCCTGAATATGTGGACCAAATTTACGTAATCGATGACGGTAGTATAGATCGGACAGGAGAAATTGTAAAAAAGTTCGGAGACTCCAGAATCGTCTATTTGCGCCATGAAGTAAACAAAGGAGTAGGTGCAGGAATAATTGACGGGTATAAACTTGCCCTGAAAGACGAGATGGACATTGTTGTGGTTATGGCCGGAGACAATCAGATGGATCCTGTTCAACTTCCCAGGTTGATTTTTCCAATCATTGAGGGAAGAGCTGATTATACAAAAGGTAACAGATTACTCACTGATGATTTTAGGACCGGGATGAGCAAATGGAGATCTCTTGGAAATCTTCTCCTTAGCTTTATTACAAAAATAGGCAGCGGTTACTGGCAGGTTATGGACCCTCAGAATGGATATACAGCTATTTCCAGGCAGGCCCTGGAGGTTATCGATTTAGACTCAGTCTATCCGTATTATGGCTATTGTAACGATCTGTTGATCAAGCTTAATGCCTTTGGAATGAGAGTGATGGATGTGGTAATGCCCGCCCGGTACGGTAGAGAGAGATCGAAGATTCACTACGGCAAGTTTATCCGCAAAGTAGCTCCCATGATCTTTAGAGGTTTTCTATGGAGGCTGAGGGTCAAATATACGGTGCTGGACTTCCATCCACTTGTACTATTTTATTTCCTTGGAATGGTTGCCTTGCCTGCGGGTGTTATTTTAGGACTGTGGGGCTTTTTGCAGATCTTGTTGCAAAATCCTCTTCCCTCCTACTACCCTCTGCTCGGTTTCCTTGTACTGGGTATGGGGCTTCAGATGCTTCTTTTCGGAATGCTTTTCGATATGCAAGTCGAGAAGAAAAGGAATGAAAGAGTAGGACTTGCTCGTTAAGGCCTGGAAGATTATTCTTCCGGATTTTTTGTTTTAATTATCCGTTTATTTTTCATCCATTACTCTTTGAATGACAGTGTACCGATTTTTCTGTAAAATCACAAATCTCAATAAGTTATTGAATAGAAAAGGCTCTTCGTTGTTTTGTGTGGATATCCTCATAATTTCCTAATAAAAACCAATGCGGTCTTGAATTGAAAATCATCTTATCCATAGAGAATGGCGAAGAGTCATAGAAAATTCCCTATCGGAAGATCAATTTCTCTATAGTACTCAAAAACTTGGCTTCAAATTTACAGAAAATTCGAGAAACTGGCCGATTTCCTATTGTTTTATTTATTAAGTTAGGCAGGAGAGTTCCAATAGCAAGATGGCTCGGATCTACCAGAACCTTCAGTTGGTGTATGGAAATCCCAAACATTAAAGGTAACCCCAGCGTAATCCCCAGATGTCCGAAGAGTAGCATCAAAAACTAAATACTTCTTTATTTATATCTAAATGTTGCTTTCTTCTTCATGAATCAAACTATTTTCAGACTAACTTTATCGACATTCAGGTATACTCTATAGTGAGTTTGGGTCTCTGATTTTTATTTTGCCAGTTAGAACTGTAGAAAGCTATATAGTTTTCATCTTCCTCGCGGGCCTTTATAAGGAAACCTGTATTCTCGTACTTTCCACTTATATATTCCTGCACAAGTTCTGTTACATCCAGGTCGTAGTAGCGGTTATCAGGGGTCTCATCTCCACTGATAGTTATCGTGGCATATGGGGTGCTTCCCTGGAAGATCCCATTCCGGTCATACCAGTCTCCTCCAAAGTTTTTCCAGGGGTCATTAGATTCCCTTTGCTGCCAGGTAACATGTTCTCTGCACCATTTCATAGGTCTGTATACTTCCAGTATAGTATCCTTTGATCTGATTTGGTTCTCCGGGTAGTACCAGAATAAAGATAGAGTTGCCTCTTCAACCTGGTCAGTCTGATTAAGTGAACTCAGCTCAAAGATTATAACGCCTCTGTAAATGCCTCCATCGGATTTTTTTCCGACATCGATATATTCACTATCACTAAAAGTGGTATTTGGGGCTTCTTCTCTCAGTCTGTTGTCAGAAATAATGACAGGTAAAGCAATTTTAAGGTTTTCTGCCTTATCAAACTGCATCGAAATATTTAATAATAATTTTTTCAGGAACTTTATAAACTCTGAAAAAGCTCTTTTAAGGCTCGACTCAAAGCTTTCTTCCTGCCCGGTCTGGACTTTGCTTTCATTTATTTCATAAGGCGTCTGTGGTCCAGCAGACATAGCTTCACTCCAGGGAAAGTCCTTACCCAAAGACTCATTGGTGTTCAACTTTGCTGCAAGTTCTGAGTCAGCTTCAACGTCTGAGGTAGAGTTTGCACCCATATAGTTCCCTCCGGCGTTGCCTGAAAGACAATTGTTTTCCAGGATAAAGGAATGGGTATTTTTTAGCTGGTTGTATACAGCATATCCTTCTCCAGCTGCAGGACTGGACTGTGTATTAATTATTATATTATTTCTCACGATAGTTATATAGCCTGAACCTGGGGCCGAAAATTCATCACTGACCTGTTTATGGGCAATAGCAGCGCCATAGCATCCATCGAATTTATTGTTCTCTATCACGGTATTTTGGAAACCATTAAGTACTATGCCCCCTGCCCAGTCCGCACCCTCGTTAATACCGGTTTTATAAAATTTATTATGATGTATTAATATGTCTTTTGCAGAATCTTTCGAATACCCTGATCCATAGCCTGTAATCCATATACCTGCTGCGTTCGTCTCATATAGCAGATTATTGTAGATTTCAATATCATTCATCACAGTTGACGGGCCAATTTTCTGGATTTCAATTCCTGCCCCGCCCTCTCCTTCTGAGTTAATTATATTGTTATAGAATTTTACATGGTTTGTATTGTAAATTCTCAAACCGCTATTCGTTCTGCACGTTATTTTGTTATTCCAGGCCTCTATATTCGAAGAATAGATAGCGTAGAGGACATCATGCCCTAACTTATATACCCGGTTATTGTAAAACTTAACACCTGAACATTTTACGACTTTAAGCCCATCACCATGGCTGTCGTGCATATACATATCGTGAACCTGTATATTCTTGCAATTAAGGAAATTGATCAGGTTGTGATATCCTTTCCCCCTATTCTTTTCATTATTTTTGTCATGATTTCCATCAATCTCAAATCCCCTTATAGTAATATCATGATCTTCAGCACTGTTCATTTGCGTAATCATAGGTTTTTCTAGAGGCCAACCTGCTTTATCTTCAAGTTTAATTACGGCTGTCGTATCTCCCTCGAGAATAGTGTTGTTTCCAATTAAAATACTGTCCGAGATGATGTATGTACTGGGGCCTTTCAGATGAACGGTTGTGAATTTTGGGTTTTTTGCAACATATGTAAGAGCTTTGTTTATCTCTACCTGGTCGTCACTTCCATCACAGTTAAAGTCTCCACTTCCATTGGTAGCAACATAAACTGCTGTACCGGATGTTTTTGATAGAGTGAGGGTTATACTTACAATTATAAAAACAAAAATTATACTAAGAAACAATAACTTTTTTCTGTCTCCCCATTTATACGTTATCTTCTTTCCATTCATTTCAAATCCCCAATACATTGAACTATAATTCTTCAAGATTAAAAAAATTTATCTTTTCAGGACTGTAAATAAACTCCCCTTGAAAATATTTGCATTTTTTCCGCTGCTTGAATCCCAGGACTAGAATTCTAAGAAATGCATCTTAACTTTTAAAATTAAAGTAAACTCACGGGAAATCTAAATTTTTAAAATTTATTTGATTTTAATTTATTGAATGAGCTCATCCCAAAATCAATTTTGTTCCCAAATTGATAGGAAATTCAGAACTATTTCCCACGATAAAAAACTCGATTGATTATTCAGAATACGGATTAAGAGAAGTAATCTTGAGTTTTTGGGTCAACTCGAATTTAAAAATTTGCCTGTTAATTTTCACTTCAATGTTGAAGTAAAACTAATCATTAATAAGTAATTCTTATAAGAATCACTCTTACTCTAATTTTTATATAAATCCTTACCATAATTGATTAAATTGTCTACGGTTATATATTTTAGGCTTCTGAGCTCGTAAATCCATTAAATCCTTAGAGTTTATCGGTTTACCTATATTCTACTTCAGGGAGTTTGGGAAGTTAAACTTAGTACCCGCAACGAAATAACCTATGCAACTTATAATTTATTGTAACTTTAATTGGCTACCTTGATAGTGAAAATCAAAACGTTCAATTGGAAATCTGCATAGTTTATTCTGAGACGGGGCCTTAGCAGATTCTAGGGGATATCGGAACTTCTAAATTCTGCAAAAGTAAGTAAAGAGGTATAGTTATTATTAAATCGAAAGCAGATTACGATTTCTACGTCAAAGCAGACAAGTTTGCTTTAGGGAAACACTCTAGAAGCCCTAGACTAATTGGTGACGATATCTGGAAATTTCAGAGATTACTACGAAAAACTGAGTACTATAACAACTGTAAGAAATCTCGAATTTCCAAATTATATCTCAAATACTTGTTATTCAGATTCTACACGATGAGTGTTCATTTAGGGTTCAGTATTCCAATAAATGTCTTTGGTCCAGGGTTGTGTATTGCCCATAGAGGAACTATCATTATAAACAAAAATGCAAGGGTTGGAGAGAACTGCAGAATACATGCCTGTACCAATATAGGATCTAGCCGGGATGAAGTTTCAGCCCCGCAAATTGGAAATAACGTATATATCGGGCCTGGTGCCAAAATTTTTGGAAATATCGTAATTGCCGACAATATAGCAATTGGGGCAAACTCGGTCGTAAATAAATCGTTTTATGAAAAAGGTATCTCGATTGCAGGTATCCCTGCCAAAAAAATAAGCACTAAAGGATCAGATGGCATTATAGTTGCAGCTACGCAAATTGTAAAAAATAATTCCTGATTCTTATAAGTGAATACTCCCGAAATGAATATCACATTCAGTAAATGAATTTTAAATTGTTTAACCTGTTTTTTCTAATTAGCTAAATATTCTGCTAATAAAATAAGCTAAGGAAGCTTTAATATAACGTATTAAAGCAGAATAAGAAAAACATCTTCAGCAGCAGCCTGAAAGTTTTCCATTCTGGTGAAAATAGCTGGTTCCACCATACAACATACCCGGGCCTATTCCCTGAGATAGAAGCCCATTCAGTATTTCCATACCTGCCCATGTTGGTTCTGTTTCCACTATTTTCTGGCTCCTTTGAATAATCAGATTCCGGATAACCGGCATCGATACATGGAGAACTTACAGTATCCTTTACCCACGTTTTTCCATTCCATCTTCCACCCATTGATTTCAGATGATAATCGTGATTTTTCTCGTTTGCAAAGTGAGGGTCTACATTGATGTCGCTTGTCGAGCTGGCGTTCCTGTAGTCTCCTGCGGAGTTATTGTAAAAGCAGTTATTTTCCAGCACAAAGGAATGTGTTTCAGGCAGATAATTAATAACTCCATATCCTGTCCCACCTGGGTCTTTCTTACGTTGCAGAGTGTTTACAATAATATTATTGCGGACAATTGTGGTATATCCTGTATCTTTGGGTGAAAGATCGGTAGAATCATCCTTAGGATACATATGGATAATCGCAGCATGATACGTACCATCAAATACATTATTCTCAACAAGGGTATTGTAAAATCCACTTGTTACTATACCACCTACCCAATCTATATTTGGGTTCGTACCGGTGCTGTAGAAAATATTGTGGTGAATATATACATTCTCTGCCTCCTCCCTGGGGTAAGAGTTACCATAGCCTAACAGCCAGATCCCGGGTCCATAGGTGTTATGAATAGTATTATTATACACCTCTATGTCATTCATTACACCTGTTGTTTTCTCAATCAGAACTCCAGAGCCGCCCGCACTCCAGTGGTAAAAGGAATCTATTATGTTATCATGGAATTTTACATGGTTTGAATTCCAGATTCTAAGACCGCTGTTAGTTCTGCAGGTTATTGTATTATTCCAGGCCTCAACGTTCAGGCAATCTATGGCAAAAAGATCGTCATGCCCCAGTTTATATACTCGGTTATCGTAAAACTGGATATTAGAGCTTCTCTCTATCTTCAGCCCATCTCCGTGCCCATCATGCATGTACATAGAGCGAATCTGAATATTGCTGGAATTCGAGAAATAAATCTGATTGTAATATCCCTCTCCTCTCTTTTTTTCTTCGTTTTTGTCATGATTTCCGTTGATTTCAAATCCTTTTATAGTGATATTCTGGTTTCCAGAACTGTCCATCTGCGTAACCAGGGGCTTATTCCTTGGCCAGCCTGCCTTATCTTCAAGTTTTATTACGGCTGTAGAATCTCCTGCCAAAATAGTGTCGTTTCCAATTAAAATACTGTCCGAGATGGTGTATGTATAGGGGCCCTTCAGATAAACGGTTGTGAACTGAGGGTTTTCTGCGACATATGCGAGAGCTTTGTTTATTTCTACCTGGTCATTACTTCCATCGCAGTTAAAATTCCCTCTCCCGTCGGCAGAAACATAAATAGTTATACTGGGTGATGTAGTGGAAAGAGCAGTTGTTCCTAATGCGATCAAAAAAACTAAAATTGTAAAGTAAACTATGGTTTTTTTCCTTTTTTGCCATCTATGTTTCAGACTTTTCCCGTTCATTTTTATTCCTATCTTTTTTAGTCTTAACTCTCAAGGCATGAAAAAAAACCTCTTCAGAGAATATTATCAGTTAAATTTTGGCATAGATTAATATTTCTTTTTAATCCGGTGGACTGTATAGTTAATCAAGGTAAAACTTTGCCAGCGTCTTTCTCTTAAAGCCTCTGAAGTTTCTGGAGAACATATAAAACAAGATTCATTAATTATGGCAGTGTACAAGAAGTTTATTTCAGTTGAATACTCCATTACTTGCAGCGGGGTGCGCTAATGAACTTTGATTCCAAAATTTTTAAGCAATGATTACTAATTAATAAGTTTATACAGTAAGTTTATTTTCTAGACATAAGGGATTTAGGTTTGGACAATGTATTCTTAACTGTTTCTTCAATCTTCCTGCAAAATAGTAACATTTATCTCTGTTTCAACTTCTACAGTCTCCTTAGTACCAGATATCGCACTGCAACTTATTCTGTAGAACTCGGGTGTGGCTCGGAAATACTGAAAAAGAAAGATTACTACATTTTCGAGTAATTTATTTAAAAATATAAGGCATATCAAATTAAATTTCATAAATTTCTCAAGGTTCTCGAACAGACAGTTTGTCTATCGATCCTACATTTATATCTATCTATACCTTTGAGCTCGCAATTAAATTTTCAGTGTTAACTACAAAAATGCTTCTCAAGATTATTTTTGACGTTTTATTTTAATTGAATCATCAAAAATTTTTTTATACTCTTGTGCCCCTTTTCTAAATATTAAGTTTTTTATTAAGTGGAGTTCTCATTTATTCCCATTCACATGTGATTTCTCTATAAGTCAGAAATTTGTTATGTTATTATAAGCGTATTTGGTCGCGCGGTGGGGTCTTATGAGGGGGAGTTTTTCAGTTACAGTGGATCTTGAAGATTGGTATCATATTCCTTCAGTCTGCAGTTCTCCTTATGCCGTTTACAGGACTGTGAATGAGTTTTTTGAAAAATGGGAAGGCAGGTACGATTATCTGACTGAACCTACAAAAAGGGCATTGGATATTCTCGATGAGTTCAATGTGACTGCTACTTTTTTTGTAGTTGCAGATATTGTAGAACACTATCCTGGACTTGTCGAGTCAATTGCAGAAAGAGGGCATGAAATTGCATGTCATGGCCTGCATCACGCCTGCAAAATAGATCCTGAGACAAAGGAGCGATTAATGAGTATCGAGGAATTCGAACAGAAGACGTTGCTTGCGAAAAGAATTCTTGAAAAAGTTAGTGGAGAGAGAGTCGTAGGCTACAGGGCACCAAACGCCTTTGTAGGTGGCTGGATGCTCGATTCACTTGAAAGCATCGGGTTCAGATATGATTCCTCGGTTTCCGTAAATTCTCTTTATAATAAAACGGATTCGTCCCTTAAGACAGTCTCATCTTTTCCTTACTACCCTTTAGAGAACGGGCTTGAGGCAGGAAGCGATAGAAATTTTATTGAGTTCCCCTGGGCATATTATCAGAGCATACTTAAAATTCCGGCATCAGGGGGTCCAATACTCCGCTTTCTTGGAGCTCCTCTGGTATTGAATGGGCTTATCCAGAGTTTGAAAAGAGGACATACTATCTTTTATTTCCATCCAATTGATATTTCCTGTACTAAATTTCCTTCAGTAGGGAACAACAGACCATTTTACTGGTGTATGAAAGGAAAGCTTGTAGAACGCAGAATTCGTCACATTCTGAAGGTCCTGAATGATGTTAATAAAGTGTGCCTGAGGGATTACCCAGGAATATAGCCTTTAGAAAGGTTTTCTATATATAATTGAAAATTTAAAAGGATCTTGATAAGGCTAAATTTTTAAACCATATCCTATTATGTCTAATTTACTCCTCTAATCCCCATGTTGTCGCTTTGAATCCCCAATATGCTTTTACAGTGATCGAAGTATTTACCAAACTGATTTTTTCTTAACTCCTGGATTTTCTTCCGTATATCTTGGCAGATGTCAATCTAAAGGACAATGTTAATAATAATTGCAGAATAACATAGCAACGAGTATAATAATAAGTATAGAATAAAAGTATAATAAAGAATACTCAACGTTGCATATTAATTCGATGGGATAAATATTTATATCCTAAACCTTAATTGCTTATTAAAATAGATTCTAATTATATCTAACTTATACGATTTTACGGCATATTCCTCCATGTATTTCCTCGCTCCATCTATTTCTCAGGGGAAACACCTAATTATCCTGATCTTAAACGAATGCTTTCTTCTGGAAGACTAATTCGGGGCATGCAGACGCTGGCAGGAATAATAAATATATCTAATAAATGATGTTCACTCGTAAGGCTAAAACTGCATATAGTATTTAGCAGGATTTGTACTCAAGAAGGATATACTTATTAATATACTGTGACAGAAACACTAAAGTCTCTGGATAAGGGTATAGTACCCGAAAGCCTTTAATTGTTGAAAAATTTTAACCCATCAAAACATTAATTAGGTTAAGGCAGGTATATCAAACTGCACTTAGGGCACAACCATTAATTATTTGTTGGGCCGATTGAATATAGGAAGAATACGAAAGAGAAGAATCAAATATACAAAATCTTCGGATCGAAAGTTTTTGGGCCTGTGTGCTGCCTGTAAAAGAAAACCTCTTTAAGAGTGAAACCAAGTTTTCAGGAATAGATCATAATTAGGTGCGGAAACTGGACTCTGCAATTTTCAAAAAGGATGGGGGACACATTGTCTAAAACTACTAATAACATATTAAACCTTATAACCTCAATTTCTCTATTACTACTGGTTTATAGTCTTTTTATTCTCAGGGGAATTCAGCCCAAAGGATACGCAGTCGATATCTATGAACAGCTTCCTTTTCATTTCTACCTTACCCTGCTTCTTTGTTACGTTTCAGCCTGCGTTCTGCTTCTTGCATACCGAAAAATGAGTGCAGTTCTTATACTGTTTCTTGTTCATACTACAGTACTGATAACTCCTCACATGCTTGGCTATGTTTCAATAGGCAGGGGAGAGGAATTTTCGTACCTTGGGCTTGCAGGACAGGGTTCATTTTGTAACCTTTCGGGCTTTTCCAACCTTTCTCCCACGGGTCCTCTGCTCGTTTCAGCCCTAGCTCAGATTTCAGGCCTAGAAACATCGGCACTTTCATACTTCTTGCCAGTATTTTTTTCAATAATATTTATTACTGGAATGTTCCTGTTCTATCGGCTTTTCATGAGCAGGGAAAAATTAGTCTTAACAGCTTTTCTCTCCTCGCTTATTCCGTATTTTGGCCATTTCCAGACCTCAGCAGTTCCTTATTATCTTTGTTTTTGCCTGATACCTCTATACCTTCTTGTGCTGAGAAGCGCAATTTCGGATAAAAACAGGGCAATGGCCGTTTGCCTTCTTTTCATGATACCATTGATTCCTTTAGCTCATCCCTTTATTTTTGCATATCTTGCCTGCTTCTCCCTGTCCCTTGTCTTCTCGAGCAAAATACTGAAGCTCGGATTTCTCCGTAAAATCCTGAGTCTCAACTTTCTCTACTCTGACGCCTCCCACCCTGCAGGAAAAAAAATGCCTATATTTGTCTTCCTGTCACTTATCTTGGTAGGCTTCCTGCTTTGTGCGAAATATACTCTTCAGTTCTTTGATATATCTATTTCAAACCTTATCCTGCGCACTAAAATGCTAATGACTGCGGGCTTTTTCACGTTTCCATCAACTGAAAACGGATTTTTCGAGTTTGTGCATCTCTTGAATCTTTACTACGGCAAATACTATATTCCTTTGATTTTTATCCTGATCAATTCCGTAATCGTATGGCAGAATCGTAAAAGGTTTTGCCAACATTTTGTTCGCAGGTACCCCCGTTTCCTGGTCCTCTATATAGTAACCTTTTTCTTGGAGCTTGCTTTCCTTTTAAACCCCTTCATTCCCTACCCTCCAGATAAGTTTGCAAATTTGAGCTTCATTATTTTTGCCCAGATTCCTTTGCTGGGTTATTCCCTTTACATTATTTTCCTTAGAAAAGGGTATACTCTTGGCCTTGGCTCTGCAGTGCTGGTTCTTTGTCTGCTCTGGACACTGGGATTCTTCACCTGTTTCAGTTCGCCGTATACAGGTGGAGTTTCTGAAGCAATTTCGGAAAATGAGGCAGACGGGATTCAGTGGTTGTCTGGCGTGAGAGAAGCTTATCCATATGTTATGTCCTGTACAGATAAGTATGAACTCATCACCCAGCCTGAGATACTTAGCAGCAATATGAGCCGGGCTGAGCTTGATGAAGTTTCCCAAAAGCTTCTTTATGCCTCTAAAAATGATTCTGAAGGCAGTATCTCTGTAGAAAAAGCAGCAGAAAACAAAACTTTCTATATTGCGGAAACAACTTTTTCTGAGGCTTTGAGTGCCAGGGAGCAGGAATCCAATAAAACATCAGTTTCTACATGCGGAAGAACCCTCAAATCCCAGGCTGCTTATCCTGCATATAAGATCTATGATTCCCTTAATATCAAAATTTATGAATATGTTCAGTGAACTCCCCTCTGTTTCGTCTGGAGGTCAGGTCTCTGAGGAAAGTAACTTCCAGTTCTTAGGAAGGTAACTTCCAGTTTTTGAATGTTTAACTTTTCTTTTGAATGTTTAACTTTTTCTCTTTTTTACTACGAATTATCTTTTTTCTTTTCGCTAATATATTTGCCAGTAAGAAGGACAATTATAATCAGTCCGACGATTTCTGAGATAAAAACTTCTGTAAATCCGGGGTTGTACGATCTACTAAGAATTATCATAAGATACTCAATAAAGCTTGCTGAAATCGTGTCTTTCGGAAATCTCCAACCCAGGAGAGGCCAGAAAAGTACTTCAGGGCTGTTCCATATCTGATCTTCAAAAATATGGCAAAAAGATGCTCCTGCAATAATCAGGAGTTCAGGTTTTCTCTGGCTATAGAGATAGTACCCTGCCAGGCCTAGTAGAAGGCTAAAAAGTAGAGTATGGGCAAAAATTCGCCCGCTTCCTATGGTTTCAGCAAGAATTATCCTGCCAAGAGGTTTATCGATAATGTCTGGAAGGAGCGCTCCGAATGCAATCCACGGAACCTTTACCCAGAAGTTATTTTTTGAAAATAATCGGCTCAGGAGATAAAAGATCCCCAGAGTAATCCCAATATGTCCGAAAATAAACATCAGGTCAAAAATAGTTATTTACTTATAATTATTTTTCGGCAGGTCTGCCTGATGACCTGCCGGTACAGAACTTCAGTCTCAAATCAAAAAGAGTATTTCAAGCCTGGCATTCAGCTACGAGCTTTTCTACCAGTTCCTGTCGGATCGCATTCGTTCTATCTCCTCCGCAGACCATACCACGGACCCCGATAATATCCGGTCCGATTTTCTCAAGCACTGGAAGATCCTCAAATTTCAGGGAGCCTGCAATCGCGTTTTCAAGTCCGCACCCATGGGCAAGGTCTGTGAACCTTTTAAGTTCTTTCTCGTCCATGAATTCGAAGGTAGATTTTCCATCCTTAATTCCCGTGTCAACCATCACCACATCTGCCCCAGCTTTTGCGGCGATTGAAGGAAGCAGTAATGGAGAAATTGAATTGATGCGCTTGTAGTCCGAATATCCCGAGGCAACAACTTTCTTTGTTGAGTCGTAGTCCTTTACAGCCTGTGTTATTTTTGTGATAAGCTCGAAAGCCTGATCTTCAGTCTGGATATCGTAAAGGCCAACTTTAATATAGTCTGCTCCTGCAACGGCTGCTCCAAATGCTGCAAGGGAAGCAGTTCCTGGTTTGTAGTTAAAATCTCCTATGGTTGCGCTTATGGGCTGTCTACCGTCTACAGCTTCTTTTACGTCCCTTATTACCCATGGGAAATTCGCACCAAGGGAACCTTCTTTCGGGTTCTTGACATCTACAATGTCTGCGCCGCCTCTGGAAGCAATTATTGCTTCCTCTTTATTAATTGGACTTATAAGCAGTTTCATAAAAAGCCTCTAAATAAACATCTAATTGGAATCTTACAGTGAATATTATTCCTTTTATACAATATACTTTATTTTATACTTTTTTATAGGATGATACAGCTATTGAATAAGTATGTTCCGAGTAGTTTTTGTGATGGATATATTTAACCGTAACGTAGTTCTTGCAAAGGGTGGGGTCAGGGAAAAATACCGCCCGGTTTCAGATTCAAGTACTGTATGTAGCAGCTCGGACCCTGTGGACATAGTGGAACTCCTGCATCCAAGTGAAGTCTATATTGCCGACCTTAATGTGCTTCAGGGCAAAGGGCTTCTCGAAACGAACGCCGGAGTAATTAGGAAAGTAAGCTTAAGGGCAGACACAATGCTTGATTTCGGGATTTCGGCTTCACAGGATGTGGAAAAAGCCCTTTCCATTGCAGGAACTGCAGTAATAGGCACAGAAACAGGTACGTTTTCAGCAATAAAGGATGCAGCTTATGGAAACTCCGGAAGGATCAGTGTTAGCATTGATATAAAGCATGGTAAAGTCCTGAAAAATGATCCTGAGCTTCCAGAGTCTCCTTTTGAAATAGTAAAACTGTTAAATAATTTACCCTTAAAAGACCTTATTTTCCTTGACCTTGATAGGGTTGGAACAGCCTCAGGCTTTGACCCTGAATTCCTTCGAAAACTGGTTGAATGTTCCAGGCATAGCGTGCTTCTTGCCGGAGGGGTCAAGGATATGGAGGATCTTTTTACTCTTGATAAGCTAGGAATAAAAGGAGCCTTGGTTGCAACTGCCGTTCACTCGGGACTGGTTCCTCCAGCCGTGCTGAGTTCAGGGCTTAAATCGGATGACTTAAAATAAAATCGAATAACAAAATAAAATCGGATAACAAAAATAAAATCGGATAACAAAATAAAACCGGATAATAAAAAATAACTCTTACCTGGGAATCCTTTTATTTCAGCCCTATATGTCTTGTATATAATCGAATATTTTAGTATTAAGAGAAAAGTCGCAAATTCCATTTAAAACCAGAAAATTATGAGGTTTACATATGGTAAAGAAGGATACATCTGAAGAGAATATTGAAGAAAACACTGAGAAGACAAGCGGAGATGGATATGTGGAGATTAAGATGGGAGGAGGCTGGTATATGACGATCTCCCTGGCACACAGTGACCGCTTTGAGAAAGAGTATGTCGAACTTGCAAAGGAGCGAGGAGGCGTAAAGAGGTCCAGGTTCAACCTTAACCCCGCCCATGTCAGGATGTTGGGAGAAACCCTGATCAAATTTGCGGATGATAACGGTCTCTAACGGTTATTTGGGTTTAATTTCTGTTCAATTCTTGCATCTGGTCAGTTCCTGTTCAGGAACTCCATTATTTTTTTCACAACTTCCTTTTCTATGTATTCAGGAGAGCGGGAAGCATCGATTACAATAAAACGTTCTGGATCATCTGCCGCAAGCTTGAGGAAAATCTCCCTGACTCCCCGTAAAAACTCTAATTTCTCGAACTTGCTTTGTTCTCCTCGTTTCCCACAGCGTTCAATTGAAATTTCGGGCCTGATATCAAAGAGAAAAGTTATATCTGGAACAATAGTCCATCCCCGGTGCAGATCCTTTACCCATTCAAGAGGATTTTCCAGGTGAGTTTTCAGGGTTATGCCCTGGTAAGCATATCGGCTGTCGGAATAGCGGTCAGAAATTACTATTTTTCCGTTTTCAAGTGCAGGCTTTATAAGTTTTGCCAGATGTTCTGCATGGTCAGCTGTAAAAAGGAAAAGCTCGGCAAGCTGATCGGTATCTGACTGAATAGCTTTTTCCACGGCATTTCCAGTTAGAGTGCCTCTTGTTGGTTCCCTTGTAAAAACAGGTTTAAAGGCTTTAATTTCAGGATTCTTCTGAAGTTTTTCTGCAACCGTACTTTTGCCTGAGCCGTCAATGCCCTCAAGTGTGATCAGTTTCCCTCTCATAAATACCGTCTTTTTTCTTTTAGAGATTTTTAGTGAAACGCGTTATCTGTATTTATAATCTACAGGCTTTCCGGGCTCATTATAAGGTCTCAATTCCATTTATAGCTGGCAAGTAAGGGCTAAATTCCAGACAAAATAAGCATCTATTTATGCAATATTAAAAATAAGTTAGAATAATATGACTGTAATAGGAGTAATTACGCGGGGCAAGTACGGGCACCGCCTGATTGAGACTATCAGGGAGCACAGCGATTTTTCAATCGTAACTGCGGACCTTCCTGAATTCGTGCCTGTATTTATTGAAGAGCCTGATGAATATATGGAAGCTCTTAACTTTGATAGGCATGTGTTCTCTGCCGAAATTATAATTACTTACTCTTTGCATCCGGATTTGACATCTGCAATTGCAAAGCTTGCGGCAGAAGCTGGTGTGCGTTCTCTTATAGTGCCGGGTGGGCCATCCAGGGCTTCAATTCCCGAACTCAAAAAGATCTCCGAAGTTTCAGGTATGGATATCGAGGTAGATGAAATCTGCTGTAGTCTTGAACCCAATGATTTCAACAGGCCGTTTGCGGAACTCTTTGGGTCTCCTATCTTGAAGGTAAAAACAAAAGATGGAAAAATTGCCGATGTCAAGGTAATAAAAGGCGCTCCATGCGGGAGTACCTGGTATATGGCAAAGGAAATAGTCGGAACGGAGGTAAAAGATGCACCTCCCAAAGCCGGGCTGTTGATCCAGCATTACCCCTGTCGGGCGACACGTGGCGAGATTGGGGGAATCCATGAGTCAGGGGAACTGCATAAACAGGCGTTTATAAAAGCCCTTGAAAATGAGGAGTGATTATATATTCTTTGAAAAAACATATTCTAAATGTTACCGGAAAGTCGGATCCAGCTTTTCATTTCTGAGAAGCCTTTACTTTGTGTCCTTCCCGGTTTCAAGTAATTTACAGGGGTGAAAAGATTACTACCCTAACTATCTCAGAAGATTCAGGGCCCGAAGACCTCGAGGCACTAGCAGTCGCAGTACACTCGGTCATTGGACTTCCTACAACCATTCGCAGTCTCAAGCGAAAAGGACTTCGCCTGGAAAAAGGTCAAATCCTTGATAGAGATTACACAGGGCCTGTGCTCGAAGAAGTATTGAAAACAAACAAGGTTGTCCACAAAGTCCCTACGGAAGGTGTGTACAGGGGAAAACCTGTAGTTGTTGCTCCCATTCACTCGAAAGACGGAAAAGTTATTGCAGCTCTTGGAGTTGTGGACATACTGGCTACTATAGATCTCCACTCTGTTTTTCAGGAGTATACATCAGTACTGGAAGAAGTTGAAGATGCTAAAAAATAAAACTCGTAAAATATAGCCTGAAGTTTGCATAATAAATTGCAGAATTACTGACATTTGAATTATAAATTGAAATATTACCTACTACTCCATGGTAATTGAAAAAAGTGGTTATTGGAGGATCAGCTCCCGCTTACTTTCCCAGGAGAATTATTAGCTCCTCCATTTAAGCTTCCGGTTTAAACCTTAAGGTTTTCCGGGTTTACTCTGGCTTCTGGTATAATTTTACTTTCTTCAGCAGGGTACCGTTCTTTGCATGGGGTTGCCTGAATACGGTATCATTGGATTTTTCAATCTCTCTTGCCTGTATTGCAAGCTGCGAAGCGGCTCCCATTATTTCGTGTCCGGCTGCCGCTGTCAGGCACACCTGATCGATTTCTTTTAACATGAAACATGCAGGGAAGTTAACCTGTGCTACTTTTTCAGCCATGTGAAGGGCGGCAAGAGCTTTTGCTTTTGCATAAGGGTTTGCGAAGCCTGCATACTCAACACATTTTTCGGGTTTTGCAAAAATGTGTGGAAGCTCCAGTTCCTTTCCTGATTTTCCGGAAGCAACCTGGTCAGTTACTTTGTCCAGTTCTTCCTGGACGAGTCTAACAACACCACAAACGGATAACACTTTCATTGCATCGGAATTGAAGGATGCCATCTCTACAGGGTCAAGAAACTCTCTCTTGGCTCCGATAAGAGGGTCTACTGGGAGGATCATATATCCGAAACCGTCCTTCTCAAGAGCCTCTCTGGCTTCTTTCTTTGTTGGACCATCTGAGACTACAATGCAGGGAACGTCCTTCCATACTTCACGAGCTGCTTTGGGACCCGGAGCTGCTGCGTTTGGGCTGATAATTATCACAAAATCTGCATCCCACTGCTTGAAACTTTCAGAAGCTGCAGCTTCGGCAGGGCTCATTTTGGCGCCTGTACCAAATACACGTACCGTAATTCCCTCTCTTGCTGCAATTTCATCCTGAACCAGATTGATAACCTGGCTCATTCCCAGGTTGCCCATTTTTATAAAACCTATGTTGACCATTTTTTTCAAAATCCTGTGTTAACCAATTTTTTAAATAATGGAATTCCCAATGGGTTTATAATCCTTTTGGCAGGTTATATCCTTATCAACCTTCTTTTATAAAAATGTATGCGATATATAACTATTATTCAATATCTTTCTTTGCCCCTCCGAAAAGCTTAAAAAGGATGTGATTTATTTCACTCAAAAACGTTGACATCAATGCTGTTGTTTTGTGGTCTTGTTTCACAGAACCCGTATTATAATTTGAAAACTTTCTCCGTTGGTGGGCTTTTAATGTCAGGGCAAATTTATTATATTAAATTGCGGGGGTACCCCTGAAGAAGGTACACCAGGCAGCATGCCCTTTTTCGGGAAATTATCCCGCTATATCTAATAGTTATTCAGGTCCAGGTTTTGATTGAGTGAACTGTCCTATGCATAATTTTACTGGAAACAAATTGATTGTTTTTGATATGGATAGCACCCTTATAGACGCTGAGACTATCGATGAGCTCGCCAGGGCTGCAGGTGTTGTAAGCAAAGTAGAGGAGATTACGAAGAAAGCGATGTATGGAGACTTTGATTTTGAGCAAGCGCTTATTGAAAGGGTTAGACTTCTAAAGGGACTTCCTCTCGAAACTGCCCTTGATGCGGTAAACCAGATCAATCTGATGCCGGGAGCAGCAGAACTTATCCTCTATGTCAAAAGTAGGGGCTATAAAACTGCAATGATTTCCGGTGGATTTACCATTTCTGCCGATACGATAGGCAAAGCGCTTGGCATTGATTTCATTGTTTCCAACGAACTGCTTGTGGAAGACGGCTGCCTTACTGGCAAAGTTGTCGGCCCGATCACTCAGAGCGACTCCAAAGCAAAGGTTTTTGAAGAACTCACCCGACTAAGCGGGGTTCGACCAGAGCAATGTGTAGTTGTCGGAGATGGCGCAAACGATGCCTGTGTCTTTGAGAGAGCAGGTTTTGCTATAGCTTTCAATCCCAAGCCCATCCTGAGGGAATATGCGGATGTGGTCATAACAAAAAAAGACCTTAAAGCCGTTATCCCTGTTCTTGAATCTCTTTCTTATCAATGTTGTAATCAGGCACAGCATGTTGACATCGAACAATAGAGCTACTAAAATGCCAGCTTTTTTGCTGGATCGGGAGGCACAATAAGAGATGCTAAAGGAATTGCAGAAAAAAAGATCAGATTTGAAAGACATTTCTGAAGAAGCCAAGGAAAAAAGGAATACTTTAAACGCAGAGGCCAGTGCACTCGCTGCAAAGCGTAATGAACTTAACAAGAAGACAAAAGACCTTATTAACGAAGCTCAGGAACTAAAAGTCCTCAGGGACGAAATTAATGAGAAGGTCAGCGAATACAAGAATAAGCGCGATGATACCAATGCTAAGGCAAACGAGCTTTTTTCAAAGGCTGACTCCATCAGGAAGCAGAGCAACCTGGGTGGCCCTTCGATCAAAGCTCTAAGAAAAGACATTGATCGTCTTGAATTCGCTCAGCAGACTGAAGTCCTGAGCACAAGCAAGGAACGGGAACTCGTTGGGAAGATCACTCAGCTTCAAAAGCAGTATCAAGTCAAAAAAGTTCAGCTCGAGAGCAACTCCGAACTGAAGAACATTCTGGACGAAGCCCAGAAAATCCGAGATGAAGCCTCAGAATTCCATACCCAGCTGGCTGAATATGCCAGGCAGGCTCAGGAATATCATGAGAAGATGATTGCAGCTTTCAAAGAGGCTGATAGAACCAGGGCAGAGTCTGACGTTGCCCACAGGGAATTTGTAAAAGCCCAGGAAGCAGCTGACGAACAGCATAAGGCTTTCATCAATGCCCAGAAAGAAATCCGGGATCTTGATAAAGAAATCTTTAAGCTCAGGAAGAAAGACAAAGAAGGAAGATCTCGCGTTGTCAAGTCCGAACTCCAGAAGGATGCCAAGTCCATCTTCGAAAAGTTCAAGGGTGGAGCAAAACTCACCACCGAAGACCTTATGACTTTGCAGAGGTCGGGTTTAGTCTAATTCATCTCACAAAACAAAAATTTAGCTGAAAGTCTTCAATTTACGTTGCAGGTATATTTCAACCTGCATCCCAATTTTTCGAGTTCATTCCGGCTTATTCTGTGCTATTACTTATTCTGTTATTGATTCTGTTATTGATTCTGTTATTGATTCTGTTATTGATTCTGTTATCGATTCTGTTATTGATTCTGTTATCGATTCTGTTATTGATTCTGTTATTGATTCTATTTCTAGCCGATTTGCTAATCTATATGGCAGTGTGCTTAATTTTCTGTAAAATCACAAATCTCCAAAAGTTATTGGGTTGAAAATTCACTATCCAGAAGCCAATTTTTTCCACAGTATCCAAAAATGTGACTTAGAATATACAGCAAATTCACAACACTACTCTTAATGAGCTAAGGTCCCATCACAGAACAACCTATACATATTACCGATTGGACGTTGTGATTTTCACTATTAAGGTCTCCAGTCAAAATTACAATAAATTATAACTTGACATTGTCACATTTCTTTTTCACGTCCTACCGTGAAGTATAATTTTTCCTCTATAAATTTGGTTTAGTGAAACAAATAACAGCTGACTTTATCAAGTCAAATAATATTTCTGTAGAAAAATACATTTTAGAGAAACATCTTGAATCCTATTTCCAAACGAAAACTCGTTGTGTTGTTTCAACCGGCATTGATTACCTTAATGGTTTGATTCTCCTCCCCTATAGGAAAAATATGAGAAAAATGGCAATCTATTGTTGTAAATGCTCTAACAACCAATCACTAAGCCATTTTATCTCAACTTCTCCTTGGCGTCCTGCAGATCTCCTCAAATCTGTTCGAACAAATGCCATTAAAACTATAGGTAAAAATGGTGTTCTTATACTTGACGAATCAAGCATAAAAAAATCTGGAAATAGTTCTGTTGGAGTTTCTCATCAGTATTGCGGCAACCTTGGAAAAAAGGATAATTGTCAGGTTGGTGTATTCCTTGCTTATTTTAAGAAACAGAAGAGAATGTTGATTGATGAGAGATTATATCTCCCACAAAAATGGATTGATGACAAGGCACGTTGTTTGAAGGCTAAAATTCCTCCTGAGAAGATAAAGTTCCGAACCAAGCATGAGCTTGGTCTTGAAATGATTGATAACGCAATAGAAGAAGGTATTCCTTTCTCCTATGTTACAATGGACGGATTCTACGGTGAAAATCCGGAGTTATTGACAGAACTTGAAAATAGAGGCTTAACTTTTGTTGCAGATGTAGCTTTTGATACTCTTGTTTATGTTGAGGAGCCATTAGTTGGTATTCCGGATAAAAAGGGAACAAGAGGAAGAAAACCTACTATCCCTAAGGTTTTGAATACAATATCAACAAGAATTGAATCTCTTTCCAGCTCAATTGATGAATGGAAACTTATCAAAGTTAGAAAAACGGAGAGAGGGTACAAAAAAATCTATTTTAAGGCTATAAAAGTTTGGAGACGTCAGAATAAATTACCTTGTGAGAAGCCGTTATGGCTTCTCATAAGTAAAGATGTAGAATCTAATGACATTAAGTATTCACTATGCAATGCTTCTGAGAATACTCCATTAGATGAACTTGCAAAAATGCAGAGTTCAAGGTATTGGATTGAGAGAGCATTTCAGGATGCAAAAGAAAACTATGGAATGGCAGAATATATGGTGAGAAATTGGAATGCATGGCACCATCATATGGCGTTGGTAATGCTTGCAATGCTTATTTTACTCTCTTATCAGAAAAAGTTCAACAAAATGTATAAGATTTCAATTCCTGGGGTTATATGGATACTAAAGTACCATAATCCATTGAAAAGAATCGATGCTTGGGAAATTGCAAGAATATTAAATCAAGATAACGAGCTGAGAAGAAAAGCAAGAGTTAGTAGGTTAAGAAGCTCATAACTTTTTGGATTAGAAAAATAGGATTATTATTCTGATTACTATTAAGTATGAAATTTTGACAGGAAAAATTCATGGCAATGAAAATAATGGAACTGTTGATTAAGAAGAAAATAGAAGAAACAAAAATAGGAAGGTAAAAAGATTAAGAGAAAGTAAATTTGAATGGAAGTAGGATTCGATACCAGCAATAATGGGTTAATTTGACAATGTCAAGATAAGTTACATAGGTTATTTCGTTGCGGACACTAAATCAAATGAGAAAACTGAACTACAGGAAACTGAATAAAAATAAAGACATAACTAATCAGAGAAAAAAGCTTATTGAGTGGAAAGTGAGAGCTTTCCACTCAATTTGAAAAGGATACTAAACTTCCACTTAAAATCCAGCATATTCTAGAGAAACGTCTGTTGGTTCGCCATCAACTAGGAAGACAAACTGAGAGTCAGTCTTGCCCCCAGGACCTACATCAACAAGTTTGTATCCTGGCATAGAGAATGTCGAAGCATCAGTTGTATAGGTAACTCCATCTGCTGTTAATTTCCAATAGAACGCATTTGTGCTGTACGTATCTGTTCCAGTATTGTCAAAGTGGATAGTTACAACATAATAGTTCTTACCTGAAGGAGCTATTGTATAATCATTAATTTTAGTTGTCTTATAGTAATCCCAGGTAATAATATCATAGACACCGCTTGTTTTCGGTGTAGAAGTTTCAGTCGGCGCAGCTACTTCTGTTCCAGTGGATTTTTCTGTTTCATCAGGAGTTTCTTCTTCCTCTTCTTTCTGTTCAGCTAATTTTGTTTTATATTCGTCCGAAATCTCGTCTTTCTTTTGATCTTCTGTCGGAGCTGCCACTTCATTTCCAGTGGATTTTTCTGTTTCTGTTACTGTTGTGGCAGGTGTTTCATTTCCGGCAGATTTTGCTGCTTCTGCGGATGACTGAGCTACAGGAGTACTAGTGGGGGCAGAACTATCCTTTGAATCATCAGATCCAAACATTCCGACTACAATAGCAAGCAAAAGAAATCCAACAAAAAATCCTAAACCAATTTTAACTACAGATGTCAAAAATTTTTTCATTTCAAAACCTCGCCAAATCATAAGGTACTTATTAATCTAATTATTTTTTATAAAAAAGAAATGGCTAAAAATTGAGATATATAAATGTCAGCATTTTCATTACGGTAATCTGTTCATGCTACTTTGTTGATATATCTCAGGAGAGTCAAGCCACAAGTTAACCAGTTACAAACTTTGTAAATTGTTAGTTAATATTCTAAAACAGAACCGGAAGAACTATTCTAATTTTTAATGTCGACCTGTCAAGAGTAGGATAGAACGAAATAAAAGGACAGTACTGAAATTGCGGGTAAAAATTGCGGGTAAAAATTACAGGTAAAAATTAATGGAATAGAATTATAACTTTATTCGCGATTTACTCTGACAGACTCAGATACTTCTCTCTGAACTCAGGGTTTCTCATAAGGCAGCACTTTGCATTATATGCAGGGTCTTCCCTTATCTTTTTCCAGACATCCTTTATCCTGTCTTTATGAACATTTCCATAGGGGATAGGGATACAGGCGCAGGGAAGAATATTTCCCTCCGGTGTTATATGGAGCCACTTTCGACCTGCCATGCAGCCTGTGGTCTTCATGACCAGTGGGATAGGAAATATTCTGGGGCCTTCTTTCTCCCTGGCTCCGGATACAAAGTTTTCAAATTTTCTCAGGTCTTTTGGGGTCATAATTTCAGAGGCATGATCCATCCACCTGCCCGTGGGAACTATTTCGTAGAAGGAAAGTTCATGGACTCCAAGCTCGGATGCAAGAGCATACAGTTCTTCAAGCTCGTCCACGTTATCCCTGGAAAGCACCACATATATATTTACAAGCAGTCCTGCCTTAATTCCGTTTTTGACGGCTTCAACCGCGCTTTTGAAAACTCCTTTCCTGCCCCTTACGTGATCGTGCTTATCTTCATACGCGCTGTCAAAACTTACAGTAAGGGAATAAAGTCCCGCTTCTTTCAGGCTACTGGCTCGCTCTTCAGTCATCCCCACCCCTGAGGTGAACATACCTGTGATCGCTTTTTCCGGGTTTACGTACCTTATCAGGTCTTCCAGGCCAGGATAGGTCAGGGGCTCGCCTCCATCAAATATCACAAAAGTTGTGCCCATTTCAAGCACTTGGTCAATTGTAGATTTTACGATTTCAGGGGCAAGTTTTTTCCGGTTTTTCGTGTCAGGCAGGGCGCAGTGAATACAGTTGTTAGGGCATTCTTCAGTAACAGAAATAGTTACTTGGTCCGGAATTGTTTTTCCCAGCATGTAAAAAATCTGGCTTTTTACCAGGCGGTCAAAACCCGGGCTTGGCACCGGTGGCATCCAGGTTGAACAGATGAGCCTGTCGGCCTCGACTTTTGCAGGCTTTTCGCCTTCAAAAATTGAGAGATTTTTCTCAAGAGTTTTTCTCATAAGGATGGAAGCAGCCCCGCTGGTTTTCATCCTCATGTGTCCGTCTTCGATCTCAGTATAAACTCTGAAAAGAGGGCTTTTATAGAAATCGTATTGCATATTGTTCCTGCACCTGACATTTGATAATGTCCATATCGGTTCCGTTCTCTTTTGCTCTTTTAAATTTCAGTTCATTTATTCCTGAGGAGTGCTCTGAACTTTAAGATCGCAGAGGGTTTTTTCTTTAGCATGAACGCAAAAACCTGCATAGCCTGTTCAACTGAACTTCCATGAATAAACGAAAGGTCCTCCTTTTCAAAGACCTTAACCATCTCATCAATTTCCCTATCCGTCATTTTCCTGAGAGTCTCAAGCCCTATTCGGCCCAAGTAGTGTTCGGCCAGAAATTCCTTTTCCCAGGTCTTCCGATAAGCCAGAAGAGTAGATTTTGAGACATCTACTTTGCTTATGGCGTCTGCAGCGACATCTCCACATATCTGGCCTGCCCTCATTGCATATCCTATTCCCGACTGACCTGCTGCCCCGCCAACGACCATTATCCCATCGGTTATGTACTCCTTTGGAATGGTCACAATAGGGTCTCCTCCTGAAAGTTTTCTTACAACTTCAAGCTCTTCGAGCCCTTTAAGCTTTTTGAAATTTTCAACCCAGGCATTAAGGTAAGGCGTTGCATCAGTTCCGCACCGACGCACATAGGCTCCGATTGCGGCATTATCGCCTCCTCTTGGAGAGTATGTAGTTTTCCAGCCTGGAGCATGATTCCCTACATAATACTCAAACATCTCTGGTTTCCCGAGTCCAGGACTTTTAATATCCAGTTCAATTCCCCAGGCAATATCTTCAGGATGTTTCATTGTCTTCAGGCCCACAAGGGAAGCCATTTTTGAATTTATGCCGTCGGAGATAATAACCAGTTTTGAGGTAAATACTCCGGCAGAAGTGTTGACAGTAAATTTATCTCCTTCCTTCTGGATATCCTGCACTTTCACCCCTGTTCGAAGATCTACGCCGGTTTTCATTATTTTCTTTGCATAAAACCTGTCGAAAGCCGTTTTATCAATAGCGTATCCAGTAGCCTCAACTTCGACTGTCCTTCCTGATGGGGAAATAATCTTCATGCCTTTGAGATAATGCAGGACATAAGAAGGGTCTACCTTTTCTCCGCATTTATCAAGCATCCCCTTAAAAAAAGAGTTTGCAGGATGGGGAGGATGCCCTATTTCTTCTTTTTTTTCCAGCAAAAGGACCGCCGCCCCTTTCTCACAGGCGTTCCTTGCAGCCATCAGCCCTGCAGGAGATGCCCCTATTACGATAATATCCGCATCCATTTTTTCTCTACCTGTTTTACCAGAGAATGGAGGTGTAGCCCCCTGCATAAATGCACAGCACTACGTCAAAAATCATTGATCCAAACATAATCGCTCTGTAATTTGAGCCGTTAAGAAAGAGCTTGCCGCCCCTCTCCGGAGTAGGATGTTTGATGAAATCAAGACACTGAGTAAGCATCCAGAGTCCTGAAGTAAGGGCTCCTGCAAAGTATACAGGTCCAAGACGAGCCGACCAGCCTATGATTAGTGAAGCGATGACTCCTACAATCCACCAGAAAGTAACGAATCTGGCAGTAAAGGGTATTCCAAAGGTTACGGGCATCGTTGGAGCACCTTTCAGTCTGTCCCCTTCCACATCTCTGGAAACTCCTCCAAGGGTAAAAGCCCAGTCCGTAACACATATCATTAGCCCGAAGCAAATAGCCGGCAAAGGAAGAATTACCCCATCGCTGCCTTTCAGGATTCCTGCAGGGTCAAAGGCAAGCCAAATACCCACAGGTACAAGTCCATAAGAAATACCTACTGGCAAAAAACTGAGGAAAGTACTTCTTTTTGCAAAGATTGAATATATTGTGATAACTGCAGCCGCAATAATAAGGGTTGCGAGAGACTCGGGGTTCAGGTAAGTGGCTGCTGCTCCCGCAATTACTAATAAAAAGATGGTATAAGCAAGTGCAGAACTTTTTGACACTTTAGAAGAGGGTAAGGGACGGCCAGGCAGGTTGATCGTGTCGATGTCTATATCACAGCAGTCATTGAATACGTATGAGCTTGTAATGGCTGCAAAGCCACCTATTACCGCGATCAGGAAGGGAAGAAGCTCAGGAAGTCCTCCGGTCGCCAGGTAGGAAGCAAGGATTGCACTTGAGGCAGGTAGGGTAAGGTCCATGTAGTAGAGTTCGGGTCTCAACAGCCGCAGATAAGGACTAAGCTCACCGATTCTTGCTGTAAGGGACAATAGTTTCACCTATATTTTTCTGGTTTGTACGAAAGTTTTTGTATAGAGCTTTGTATTTCAGCTCTTTCCTTGTTTAGAGGATTCTTTGCAGATAATTCTATAAAGGTTTGCACCCCAAAAAAGTTTTCTTTTTATCTCTTTTGAGGTACGTTTTGGTTGCTAGTGTCTTGAAAGTTTAGTTATTGATCACATGCTAACTCTGAATCGCTATATGTTGATGAGAAGCTATCAAAGATTATGCTCAATAATTAAATTGCCATGACACTAGTGTCGAGTCAATAATCAAAGATTCAATGATTACAAATAATTGCAATCAATTTTATACGACATTTTGTGGTTGACTCGACACTAGTAGCTCAAGGATTTCAAGGTATCAGGAACTACAGGTATCCGATACTCTTAATCGGCTACCCAAAATTTATTTTTTTCCAATTTTTCCTGTATATTCATTCTTTTTTCCAATTTTTCCTGTATACCAGTTTTGCTCTTTTGCTGATTTCTTCGATTAGGGGATGCTTGAAATCCTCCTCGCAAATAAAAGTAAACTCAGCTTCCGGGTTCAGATCCATCAGTTTAAGGGTGTTTGAAAGAGCTGTATTGAGTGATTCGTAATCCGGAAATTTCGGAACTTCAGCATTGAAAGGATACACTTCTTCCATTTCGGTAGGAAATGCTCCAAAAGGTGCTTTGAAAGTAAGAATCTGGTCGTAATCTTTCTCTCCTTTTATTGTCCCTGTCCGAATAATTACCGAGCCTTGCAGGCTGAACCTATCCAGCCGTTTTCCAAAACGCATGACTTCGGGGCGGGAGGAGGACTCAGGTCCGCAGTAGAAGAAGGTGCTTTTTGTAGCCGGATCAAGCTGTTCAAGCCAGGAAGAGTGAGTGTAAAGCTTCTTCAGTCCATCCAGAAGTTTTGGATGGGCACGACAGCGCTGCTCCACAAGTTCGAGCAATTTCCCATCTTTTATGCACTGCTTAATCAGCCGGATTTCAGCAAAGGTCGCGTAAAGGTTGTGCCTTCCAAGAAGCTCTTCCCTGTTGTCGGCTTTTTTCAATTCTTCTGCCGTGTACTTTGAACAGACCGGACAGGAACAGGGCAGATAGTTCAGCTTTTCAACGTGGTAAGTTCCATTCACAGTAATATAGCGCCCGTCCTTGGCGTAAAGAGCATAGGCTGCCGAATCAAAAAGGTCACAGCCCATGGCTACTGCAAGAGCAAACATCATCGGATGGCCTGCCCCAAAAAGGTGGACAGGGGAAGCTGGAGAGAGCCCTTTTTTAGATGCAGCAATCACGTCAACAAGTTCCGCATAACGGTAGGCTTCCATGAGCGGGACAACTGCCCCAAGAGGATAAACTTCAAAATTAAGGTCTTTCAGGTGGGAAGCAGCTTTTTCCCTCAATTCAGGATATGTTGAACCCTGAACTGGCCCTGCAAGAAGCTGTTCGCCCTGGATAAACTTGCGTGCCGCTTCAAGGCGTTCAGCTGTGATTGCAAGTTCCTCTTCAGCTCGTCGGTAGTGAACATCAGGGGGTGTGGGGATGTCCAGCGGGACAATAATGTCGCTTCCTATCTTTTGCTGGAACCCGAGAATTTCCTCATTAGTAACTTCGACGGATCCGTATACAGAAAGCTGGAAGGAACCTGAATCCGTCATAATGGGTCCGTCAAAACCCAGGAGCCCATGCAGCCCTTTTTCCAGGGCGACACTTTTCAGTTCTTCCTTGCGGTAAATAATATAAGAATTAGTAATCAGAATCTCTGCCCCGAAGTTTCGCATTTCTTTCGGGGGGATAAGCTGGATATTTGGATTAATCACAGGCATAACTGTAGGCGTCTCAACAGTCCCATGGGGAGTCCTGAGCCTTCCTATCCTGCCACCTGCATCCTTGTCGAGTATTTCGAATATTGCTGACATGCCGGCGTTATAGATGTCTCTCAGATATATTTATCTTTGGGGAATAGCGAGAGCCAGGGTTAATTCTAGTAAATCACCTGAGCTTCCTCATCACTCTCAAATGAAGAGCTGAATCACCTGTATCAAGGATTTATGTTTCTCCTGTTTTTTCTCACCTTAATCTTCTTTAGCTCGCGGCATGGCAATAATCTCACGAACCTGAAGAGAGAAGAAATCTCCGCTATAGGCTGGCCTGAGCACCAGAGCTACGTCTGCACCATGCCTTGTGCCTCCTATCGCTATAATCTCTGTGTTGTTGGAAACAGGGATATGACCTGAATCGGCTGCCATAACTGCGACCTCAATGGCTACCTTGAAACCTTTTCCGAAGAGAGATCTAAGAGCGTCCGAAATTACTTCTACTCTGGAAAATCCCCCGAATTTCTTTGTGATTGAACGTTCGACTCCTGAGAATATATGGGATTGAGTGGTTATTACTGCTCCAAGCTCTTCGAGCTTCTTTTTGTATTCCTCTTCTACTTCCCATTCGCCTTTCTTATTCTGCCCGTACTGGTGGCTTATTCCGATAACCTTTATACTGGTGCCTTTCACAGCCTCTGCCATTTTTAGCGCGGTTTTTCCGCTGGTGCTTGCCACCACAATATGGGATATCTGAAGTTCTGCCGCCCTTTTTGCTGCTGCTGTAATAACAGCGTCTGTATTTGACTCTCCTACATTGTCAAAATAGAGAATAGATTTTTCCATGATTTTTCTCCTCCTGTGTTCGAATGTTTCTTTCTATTAGCTCTTTTACTGTATTCGGATGTTTCTTTTTATGAACTCTTTTACCATATTCGGATGTTTCTTTTTATGAACTCTTTTACCGTATTCGGATGTTTCTTTCTATCTTTCTATAAACTCTTTCACTGTTTCCTTTGTGTATTATGTTTTTTCTTTTTCATCTTTTATAGAATCAGGTTTCTGTCAGGCTTTCCTGTTGGAAGATGAAATTTGAATTTATTATATTTCTTTATCGGAGTTATTTTTCCCTATCAGGAGAAAAGATATATATTAAAAAGATTCTCTTTTTACCAAAAAGAGGTTCTGTGGTCGGAGCCCCGGGTCCATTGTATATTTCTTATTATGTATGTGCAGGAAGTAGCGTAGACCGGACTGCTGAGAAGCTTGTTTATCTAGGATTAGCTCAGATATAATCATAGGGGTTGTATTTCGCTGAGGTGGTTACTTGTCAAATACAGATTATGACAACAATGACGTGAAGATTATTACCAAACCTGTGCAGTCAAAAAATCCTGTTTTGATTGAAGGTTTTCCCGGAATCGGGCTTGTGGGGAATATTGCAAGTCAACATATGATAGAAGAATTGAAAATGGAATACATTGGCTCTATTGAATCAAGGTATTTCCCCTCGATTGCAGTGCTTTACGAGGGGCTTATAAATATGCCTGTAAGGATTTATGAAAGCGTGGAACATAACCTGATTGTTGTAATCTCCGATATCCCGATCAGTCACACTGTCTCCTACGATGTTAGTAATGCTCTGGTGGACTGGGCTGAGTCTATTAACGTAAGAGAAATTGCTTCCATTGCAGGAATTGCCATAATGGACGGAGGGCATAAAGTCTTCGGGGCAGCCACCACTCCGGAGATGCTGAATAAAATTAAGGAAAAAGTAGAAGTTTTCCAGATGGGGACTATCTCTGGGATTTCAGGTAGTGTAATGGCTGAATGTCTGCTGCGTGGAATTCCTGCATTTAGCCTTCTTGGTGCTACCAGAACCCAGAATCCTGACCCAAGAGCTGCTTCTGTTGTTATCGAAGTTTTAAACGAGCTATATGGGCTTTCAATAAGTACAGTTCGGCTTATAGAGCAGGCTGAACGCATAGAGGTCGAACTCCAGAGGCTTGCTGAAGATGTTCAGACTGCAGAGCAGAAAGGAGAAGTAAAGAAGGAGTTCCCAATGTACGGGTGATCCCATGGAGTACATCGCGTTAACAGGAATTGCTGATTCTCTTATCGAGGTCTTGAAGAAACACCATCTCAGGACTCTTGAGATTCGGAGTCCTCAAAACTTCGTAGGAGTACTCGGGCTCAATGCAGGAGATAGCGTTCTCCTGACCTCCACCAGCCTTCAGGATCTCACGAATGGGACTCAGGGTCTCATAGCAAAGGTTGTACAGAAGCAGATTTCGATTCATTCCATTGTCAGTTCGAACGATTTCTACATTGAAGAACGAGAAGCTATGTCAGCTCGTATCCAGCTTCAATGCAGGTGTATGGCAAGGGTAAGAGATGTTATTTCAAATGAGCTTGGGAAACCAGTCCAGGTAGATGCTAGGGAAATTTCCTGCTATGAAGCCAGATAACAATTTTTACTGGTCATCATCATTCATTTTAGCAATTCAGTAACACTCGGTATAAAATACTCAAAAACGCCTTTTTTAATTTTTAAATATTTTAGTTTGGAGACCCTAACTTTCTGGTTTGTTTCTTGTTTGAAAAGTCCTGGTCTTTTCTTTATTTGGAAAAGTTTTCGTGGTTCTATAAACAAATTGACTTACATAGAAGGAGGATTACTCATTGAAAAAGCCTTCTGGAAGAGGTCTCTGAAAACGATTTCTGAAAATAATTCTCTTGGAAGCAATTTCTGGAAAGAATCTCTAAAAAAGATTTTTAAAAAGTATTCCTGAATGACTATGCCGATATTAAAAAAAAGTTTTAGGAATGCTGGAAATTTCCGGCAATCCTTGATTTATACTTCAAAATTTTACATCATCTCAGGCATTTCGCCGCCTGGCATTGCTCCCGGACCACCTACTTTGGCTGGACTGGATGAGGCAATTACATCATCGATTCTGAGAATCATAATTGCTGCTTCGGTGGCTGCATTGATTGCCTGGGTCTTGATCCTGAGGGGTTCGACAACGTTATTTTCGAACATGTCCTCGATCTTGCCGGTGTAAACATTGAGTCCGGCACGCTTGTTTCCTTTCTCATGCTGGGAGCGCATTTCCACAAGCATGTCGATCGGGTCAAGCCCTGCGTTCTCTGCGAGGGTGCTGGGAATAATCTCGAGAGACTCAGCGAATTTCGTTACAGCAAGCTGCTCCCTGCCTTTAAGGGTTGCTGCGTATTCCTTGAGCCTGAGGGACAGTTCTATTTCGGGTGAGCCTCCGCCAACAACGATCTTCTGGTCTTCAAGAGCAACACCTACTACTCTGAGAGCGTCTTCAAGGGCTCTCTCAATTCCTTCAACTACATGCTCGGTTCCGCCGCGCAGAAGAATTGAGGTAGCTTTGCTGTCCTTGCAACCTGTAACGAAGGTCATCCTTGAGCCTGTAACGTCTTTTTCCTCTACGAGACCGGCATAGCCAAGGTCGGATTCCTCAATCTCGTCGAGGCTGGTAATAATCTTTGCACCTGTTGCGCGGGAAAGTTTATCCATGTCGCTCTTCTTCACTCTGCGCATACCAAAGATTCCTGCTTTTGTCAGGTAATACTGAGCAAGGTCATCGATTCCTTTCTGGCAGAAGACAACATTTGCGCCTGTCTTGATTACCTTGTCCACAATTTCCTTGAGCATTGCTTCTTCCTGGTCTAAGAAGAGCTGCATCTGGTCAGGAGTGGTGATCTTTATTTCGGCTTTAGTCTCGGTCTTCTTGAGCTCGATTGGTACGCTTAAGAGCAGGACTTTTGCATTCTCCACTACTTCCGGCATGGCTGGGTGGACACGCTCTTTATCGACAATTACACCCTCAACAATCTCAGAGTCCTTGATGCTTCCACCGGGCCTCTTCTCGACTTTGATGTCCTCGATGTCCACAGTGATTTTTCCATCTTCGCTTTTCTCAGCAACCGACTTAACGGCCTCGACTGCAAGCCTGGAAAGATGTTCCTTGTTAGCCTCTGCACCCTTTCCTGTTATGGCTGTGGATGCGAGTTTTTCTAGAGTTTCGGTATCTTCAGGAGATGCACTGATAGTGATCGTTTCTAATATCTTTGTAGCCTGATCTGATGCAAGCCTGTAACCGCTTGCGATTACTGTGGGGTGGACTCCGCTTTCCAGCAGGTCTTCTGCCTTTGTCAGGAATTCCCCTGCAAGTACGGCTGCGGTGGTTGTTCCGTCTCCAACTTCGGCATCCTGGGTCTTGGCTACTTCTACGATCATCTTTGCACCTGGGTGCTCGATGTCCATTTCTTTGAGGATTGTTGCTCCGTCGTTGGTGATAACAACATCACCCATGGAGTCTACAAGCATCTTGTCCATACCCTTGGGCCCAAGAGTGGTTCTTACCGCTTCAGCAACCGCCTTTGCGGCCATAATATTGTTGTGCTGGGCATCGGAACCATGGGTTCTCTTGCTGCCTTCCCTTAAAATAAAGATCGGTTGTGCTGCCAAGCTTTAATCTCCTTTTAATGATATGAATTTCTATGAATTTTTATTAATTGTATTACTGAGCACGTTACCTTTGTGCGTATTTTCCTATTCTTAATGCAAGCACTTCTATATAAGAATTTCTCTGGAACGTAAAATCTTATTTTAAAAAAAAGAGGCTCCTGGATCTCTTAATAGCTTTTTTGGGTTCTTCTTCCCGGTGTATTAAGAATCTATCCAAAAATCAATAATAAAACATTGTAATATTTGCAATATAGTTGGTTTCAAAATTCCAACGATTTGTATTTTAGATCAAAAGGGGATTCTATTCAGATATATTAATCTTGTTTTCCCTATTCTAAGTTATTGGCGCAGATATATGTTGTTTTTATATGCATCCCTGAAAAGTAAGAGATTTCTTGGAAAAAATACCATTTAGTGAGTAAATATATGCTAATATCTGACTGAATAACATCAGCATTTAATTTATATCGGTTTCTTATTTATATTTCTCTAGATATTATATTTGATAAATACTATCTTTCTGTTGATACAATTTGAAATCACTCTCATTGGCACATAAAAGACCTATAAATCAAACATAAATCAAACAGATGCAGGTGTAAAATTGTATCAAATTGATTCAAATGTTTGAAGTGGACAAATTCAACAGAAAATAAAACCAAAATACGGTAAAACCAAAATACGGGGGAAAAATCAAATGCAGGAAAGTGCTACTGAAGTACACAATGCGATTCAAAAAGCTTTACAAGCTTTTCAAGAGATGAAATATCCTGTAACGAAATGGCAACTTATTGATAAAGCTAAAAGTCTTAATGCCCGTAACGAAGTAATACAAGCTATTGAAAACATTCCAGACAAGGAATACCACAGCTCTTCGGATATTCTACAGGAATTCAAAGGTATTCAGAATGTTATGCAAGCTTTTAGAGATGTAAAGTTCCCTGCAACAAGGAGTCAACTTATAGAGGAAGCTAAAAAACTTAATGCTCGCAGTGAAGTGATAAACGTTCTCGAGTCTTGTTCAGATCGGGAATACACAAACTTTTCCGATGTCATCAAGGAATGTAAAGGTAAAGGTGAATTGGCAAAGCCGCGGTAAATACAATAATCTAATTTATGGATGAGCTCATTAAGGTAGTTCAATCCAGATTGAGAAGTCTGTGAGTTCATCCAAAACGATTTCATCCAAAACTAATTTTATTCCCAAATCCTGGCTGGTCTGGTAATAAGAAGTGCTTGTGAAAATAGTCTGGCTTACATAAAAGAACAATCTGCCGGTAGCTTCCGTAAAGTAAAATCTTACAAAATTGATTGAAGGGGTTCTGAAGTTCTCCCTTCGTGTTTTTCTTCACAGATTTTGTGCAAAAAACCCTCAATGCTTTTTTATACTTAATCGTGTTGTGAAGTTAGCAGGGGAATAAGCTCGGGAAGCGTGAATTAAAGGGAAAATTTGGTTTACAAAAAACCGGTTTACAAAAATTAGATCATGTCCGTAAGTTCCTGAAAATGATAAGTACTGAAATGCATGTATATTTTTTCCTTAAGGTTGGCGACATGCCCGTTTTTCAGATTTTCTCAATAACTCGCGGACACGACCAATATTCTTAGGCGCCATATCCACGGGCCTTACTGAACTTTTGAATGCCGCCAGTTACAAGCCTATCCAAAAAATAGTTATCTAGCTCATCCCAAAATCAAGTTTGTTTTTAAATCAAAAAAACATTCAGAACTATTTTTATTATCAGAAGCTTTTTGTTTCTCTATGATACGATATGAAAAAAAGCGATTTTGAGTTTTGGGATAATCTCCATTTATATTCGGTTAAGATACAATCTATAAGAAATGTGTTATTTTTATTTCCACTTCTGTAAACCTATAAATGTAAATCAAGATGCATAGATAATTGCAATAGTTATTTTGACTTTAGTATATTCCTTAACCAAATACAAATGGATAGAATTGAAATAATAACATCAGGGAGAAAATATGTCATCAAAAGTGATTGTTCCAGTAGAAAAATTTATGTCAACTAAAGGAATAGACCGCTACGTATTTCTGGATAATGAAGATTTTACCATCGCTTTTTATGCTTCTGGCTCAAAATCAGTTTTTTTCTCTAATTCTCATCCAATGTGTAAGGGTAGCTTCCAGATTAATATCTTAAATGATGTTGGAAATTTCTCCTGGACAATCGCTTATAAAAAACAAGTACTTATAAAGCACTTTGCCGAGATTAATCATTTACTAGGTAATTTATTGAAATCTGATTTAAATAATACGATGTCTACTCAATCAATAATCAACAATGACTATGCATTATCATATGGGTTTTATGACTGCGGAACTAGATCGATTGAATCTCATTTGACCAATCATGATCGTTCCTATGTTTACCTCACCAAAAATTATTCCGAATGGATGAAAGACCTCGCCAGTGAAGAACCTAAGTTCTTGGAAAGACCATTAAACGTATTAGTTTTGCCTGGAGCTCATGATGCAGGAATGTTTGAAATCTTCAATCCCAAGTCCATACTTAAAAATAAAGATTTCTTAAATCGACTCCGCTCACATTTTAAAGACCCTCTTATGTGTAAATCTATAAATTTTTCTGATATTACTGATTATCTTGAGCGAATCATAATTAACATAGCTTGTACGCAAAAAGATGATATTAACACCATGCTTGATCTGGGAATCAGGTATTTCGATTTTCGTCCGGGATATTGTTATGGATCTCTTAAGAGCATTCCAGAATTTAAGGACAAAATTCTCCACCAGCATGGGTTTGTTCCAGGTTATCCTTACTATGATTTCTTGTGCGACATATTAAAATGGCTCTCAGAGCATCCCAGTGAAATTGTTGTCGTTAATCTCAACTTCCAGGGCTTTGAAGAATCTTCGATGAAACCCAATGCTGATTACCTTATGAGGTTAGTATCAGATGCTCAGTTGGCTACTAACACTCTTAATATAGCTATTGGGAATAAGACCGACTTATGTGTGATGATTAAACAATTGCTAGATGAAAACAAGCGTTTGATTTTCCTGAACCAGATAGAAGCAAATTCTAATACGCATAAGTATGAGGCATGTAAGTACGATTCCTATAATGATAATTATGCGACTACAAACGTGAATAAAATTCTTACTGTATTGAACCAAATGCGTTTTTATCCGCCAGAAGGTCAAGATTACACGGTACTGCAACTTCAAGGTACTGCAACTGCAGATGTAATTGCATGCTCAACATCAATACTTGATGCAATTGGCCCATTTAGCAGTGATGCAATGTCTCCTTTGATGTCAACTAAAGCTGCTTTTGATTACTCAACATATCCCTGGATTATGAATAATGTGCCAGAGAAGTTTTCACCTAACACTTTATTAGTATTTCTCAATGACTTTGTTGATAATGCACTTGTCAAGCATTCAATTGATATCACACTCAAGCGGATTGATTTATACAAGTGTTTTAATGGACAAACACTCTAAGCCTAAGGTGGTAAGAGACTTCACTGGTCATCGGTTAAGGAATTTTCTTGCCTGAAAGCTATCGATTTTGCATTAGAAGCCGGCCTTAAATTTTGGCTTATTTACATGAAATCGATGCCCTGTTCCAGCTCATAATTTATTAAAATTTTTAACGAATGTTGTGGAAATCGACGCAATTTATCACGATTCCTCCTTAACCGAAGACACATGTAAGAGACTTAGAACCTATCTGAAAAGTCCTGCTTCTCTGAATGTTATCCATGCACATGCATAATTTTATATTATTTCCTATTATATTCTATCAGCCTAAAAATACATAACCACTTTCGTTCTGGATAAACAACTTGAGAGACGCCAGTATAATCGTTTTGATAAGTAAAGCTTCAGTCATTTTTGAGCTGGATAATTATCACTTCTTATCAGGGTCTGCCATCACATCAACTTTTGTAACCCACAAAAGCAAAAAAATAGCCGAGAAAAGGGGCCAGTATGAATGTTTTCGCTTAAAGTTCCACCTGTATTTCAAAACAGATCCTTAATATCCTTATTGGTTGCCCGTATCTCAACTACCATTGCTTTTCAAATGTTAACTGTTGCTGTAGGATGGCAAATTTATTCAATTACTCAAATGCCTATTTATCTAGGACTCGTTGGATTAGTCCAATTTTTACCTATGTTTCTACTTACCCTCATAGTCGGTTATGTAGCAGACCGCTATGACCGAAAGCTGATAATTTGTTTCAGTCAAATTGCAGAAAGTATAGGGATTTTCCTTCTTGCTTACGAAAGCTATAACGGATCGATTACCGAAGAAGGAATTCTAGTTACTATCTTTTTTATAAGTACCGCCAATGCTTTTCAAGGACCTTCAATGCAGTCTTTGCTACCTAACGTTGTCAGCAAGGAAATTTTTCCAGAGGTAGCTGCTGTAGCAACCTCTACAGCCCAGTTTGCAATCATTGTAGGTCCAGCAATTGGAGGATTCCTTTATGCATTAAGTCCTGAATTTGTATACTCCATAGCTGGTGTATTAGCACTGGCAACAAGTGTGATTATTCTCTTCGTTTCAATAAGGGAGGGACCCCAAAACTCAGAACCAGCAACCATAAATTCAATATTCGGAGGAATAGCTTACATTAGAAGCAAACCTGCTATACTTGGGGCAATATCTCTTGACCTTTTTGCAGTATTATTTGGCGGTGCAACAGCCTTATTACCTGTTTATGCCAGCAACATTTTGAAAATCGGACCTTTGGGTTTGGGATTGCTGCGTTCAGCACCCGCAGTAGGTGCATTAGTAATGTCTGTTTTTTTGGCAAAAAGGCCTTTAAAAAGAAATGAAGGGTTTAAAATGTTTATTGCAATAATATTTTTTGGGATTTTCACTCTAATTTTCGCTGCATCAACTTCTTTTCTTTTATCATTCTCATCACTTGTGTTGTTAGGAGCATCTGATGTGGTAAGTGTAGTCGTCCGTTTAACATTGATACAATTGGAAACCCCAGATAATATGAGAGGCAGAGTAAATGCTGTAAATTCAATGTTTATAGGTACATCAAATCAACTTGGTGAATTCGAGTCAGGACTGACTGCTTCCCTGTTTGGAGTTGTACCTGCTGTGTTAATTGGTGGAATTGGTTCAATAGTCATTGCAGTTCTATGGATGAAACTATTTCCAGAGCTTTTGCATGCAACTAAATTGGGACATTCAACTGACTAACGATCTCAATTCAAAAATACGCTCACAAACCTGAAATTTTAAATAAATTCATTGGTCAATGAAAAACCATTATCCTATGGATTCTTTTTAAAATAAATAATATATCAAGAGCATATATGAAAAATATATAGAAAGATCTCATGTACTAATCGTTATTGAGATTTCTTTAGTAAATATTAGTGAGTAGTTTATTAGTGAATTTTTCTCAATAACTCGTGGGCAAGACCAGTATTATCAAGGCTTCACATCCATGGGCCTTAATGGATTTTCGAACACCGCCAGCCACTAACTATTTATCTTTAAATACCTTCATAAAAATTGTATTTTCGGAGATTTTGCTTTCAACTTTGGCTCCATATGTGTCAAATAAACTTTCAACTTTCATTAAGTTTAATTTTGAATTATTAAGGCCCAGACTATGAGTTAGTACCAGCAAATAGTAGTCGTCGTTGTCCTTGTAGTTTACTGTATCAAACATGTGTGATGTTCCAAAAACAATCGTTAGTCCATCTACAACTTCTTTAAGACTGCATTCGTTAAGAGGCTTCTGAAGAAAAAACTGTACTAAACATTCAATGGGTTTATTTTTGATCACATACTCCTTGAATCGCTCATGATTTACAGTTTCCATTAGTATTTTTAAAGTCCCCTTTTGGACGCAACAAACCGAACTTATCGATTCACATGCCAGCCAGAATTTTTGTTCAGTAGTTAATTCCGGATACTGTTTTGAATTGTTTTCCAGACATTCCAATGCTAGTTCCAGGGCTTTTTGTTGTGTTTCCAATTTTTCCGCATGTTTCTTTAATAATTCCCAATGTCTATCTGAAATGGTGGTGGCTATGCGGTGTCTTTTCATATTATAGATCATGATCCTACTCCTTTTATCTGCTCCTTTAATTTTGTAATGTACATGCTGAACATACGATACGCAGACAACCTATTTTTACATGTGTATATTTTATTAGCTTTATTCACAGCAAAAAATTGCTGTGGAACTTACACAGTTAATATAAAAAGGCTAATCCAAAAAATCTGCATTAGTGGAAACAGGATAAACAAGAGAGATTTTTTATTATTTTCTGGGTTTTTGATCGATTATAGTCAATTGAAGGCGGAATTAATGGTAAATTTTGGGTACCCTAAAAGATAGTGAAAAGTCTCATCAATCAGGATGCACATCTAATTCTTTTGTTCAAAACTACTCAAAATCTTTCTATTAAATCCTTATTATTTGCAGAAAGTTTCCGAGAGTTTCTAATTAGCAAGAGAGTTAGATCAAACGAATGTCTGAGAGTACTTTAAATAGTGCGCTCTTTCATGAAGTTGAATATTTGGAGTATTATAATATGAGGCCATCCCAAAACCAACTTTATTCTCAAAATCATAAAATTTTCAGAATTGTTTTCATTATCCGAAGCTCAAGTAATGATTGCAAATTTGATATCTAAAGAAGCGATTTTGAGTTTTGGGATAGGCTCATATATTAAACTGCATTCCGCAGATGCGCACAGATGTAGAATTCGTTCCGCTATTTGTCCAAAATTATCCATATTGGTATAAGCTAAATTTTAAATAATTTTCATTTTGGAAAAAGGGATGGTATTTTTGTGTACATAATGTGGAGAGTAGGTACTGATAAAGGAGAAACCAATTATGACTCAATATGACAGCATTTTACTAAGACAGAATCTAGATGATAAAGGGATAATACCAAGAACTGGCGGTTGGACAGCTTGTCCTGATATAATCCCCGCTGGCATCAGTCCGATTCCGAACCCAACTGCCGTTTTCACGTCTGACGAGAGTTATGCCACCAATCCCGACAACCCGTTGGTTAAAAATGCATCGAACTATATCTATTTGAGAGGAAAAAACCTTTCAGTCAACGAAGTGACGGCGACTGCCCGTGTCTTTTATGCGCGACAATCTCTTTTTCTTTATCCACAGCAGTGGATCAATAATCCTCTAAAAACGTCTCAAGGTTCAGATATAAGTGAAATTAAGAATTTGGCACCAGGTGCAATCGGTGTTACCACAGATCCGTTTGCGTTTATACCTACGGAAACCGACGAACACCATTGCCTCGTCGGTTTTCTTTCTACACCAGAATATCCATTTGAAAAACAAAAACCACCAAATTCTGTCACCTCTATGCAGGATTTAGCCGACTGGATCGCGAAAAATGGTGGTACAGGGTGGCACAACGTAAATTTTGCTCCGGCAGGCGCTCCAACGTTTACCAATACTACGACCTATCCGTCGTCTTCCACGGACGATAAAGTGCAGATAACGATTTCATGGAATGGAGTCCCTATCGGGTCAAAGGTTTCATTTTCATGTGGGACGCCGCTACCGGATGGAACATACATAAGCCTGCCCGCAACAGAAGTGTCAAAAAGCTATGATACGGGAATGTTCGTTGTAAAAGATATTCCAAAGGGCTGGACATCTGAAATAACATATTCGTATTGGGCAGCTGGTGATCCACTTCCAAATTTTGAAATTTCCATGAGTGCATCCATTGTAACCAACGATATTCCGTCATTGAAAAAGTATGGAAAACTCGCTTTGGAAGTTTTTCCAAATCATAAATTGTATTCCTTGGAAACAGGTATGTTCAAAGATAACGCGCCTATGCCGAGAAACTATATTATTCCTGTCGGTAGTGTTACGACAAAACTCACATCTAATGGTTCTCAATTTGCCTCTAATAATTTGACGACAATTGCAGGGTCACAATCGCGGTTAGCAGCAGCTGGAAGTGCTCTTACATCAATTGATATTGGCGGACATCCGCATGTCTACTACCTTGGAAGTGATAATCACGTCTACGAACTAGCATTTAATGGTTCTCAATGGGTCTCTAACGATTTGACGACAATTGCAAAGAAACTGTAACAAAATCAAATTGCGGGCGGTCACCCCACCCTAAAAGACTGCCCGACAATTACTGATGATAATAAAATAACAATTTTCTGTTATTAAACTGGAATTTTCTAGCTTTATGAAATTTGCATTCAAAAATTAAGTCGAAGGAACTGCTCTTTCCCTTCGACTTTTTCCGCAAAATTTTGTGCAAAGAATTAGTGCGTTTTTATATACTCAATCATGCGTGGGGTCAGTAGGGGAATAAGCTCCGGAAGCATATTCGGCATCAAATTATCCATAGCTTTCGGCATAAGGTCCGGAAGCTGCTCTCTCATGTAATCAGGCATAGGAACTTTCTTTTCTACAGCTTTGAGCATGTCAGGCATGACTTTTGGCATGACTGAAGGCATTAGCTTTGGCATCATGATCGGCATCATCGGTTTCATCAGAGCATCCATGCCTGGCACATATTTGACCATCTTCATCATTGCCTGAAGCGGTGCTGGCATCGCTGCCATCATCTGAGGCATGAGTTCAACCATCAGTTCGGTCATATTCTCAGGCTGCATGAGGGCAATCATCTTTTCAAAAGGAACCCATGATTCCAGAGTATAGGAGGTTGAGTCAGGGATGTTGTATCCAAGACTTCTACCCACCAGGGCTCCCAGATCCTGAGCCTCGATATTCAGGTTATTTTTCTGCGCTGCCGTACGAAACTGGAAAATACAGCAAGGGCAAAGCGCTGCAATGATGTCAGCTTTAACATCAAGGGCTTCCTGGAGTCTCATATCTCCCAGTTTGTATGCAACCGGCGGTTCGGCTATAAGGCTTACAACCGAGCCACAACAGTGAGCTCTTTCCCGGTTGTACTCAAGTTCCCTGAACTTTATTCCGGGTATAGCTTTGAGCAGTTCTCTTGGCGGTTCGTATATTTGGCCTCCTGCTCTCCCGAGGTGGCAGGAATCGTGCCAGGCTACAACTTTATCCAGAGGCTGTTTAAACTTTGGCTTCAGAACATCAAGATGTTCAACAAGAACTTCAGAGTAATGTTTTGCCTCAAGTCCATATTCGATTCCTAGCTTTTTCGCCCACTGAGGATAGACCGTATGCCACATGAGCCAGCAGGCAGGGCAGGAAGTGATTACGGTTTTTACGCCCTTCTTTTTCATGTTTGAGACATTCATTCTCATTATTTTTTCAAAAACGTCCCATCTTCCGGCAACAAGCATAGGAATTCCGCAGCAGGCTTCCTTGTCTAAAAGACTTGTAAACTCTACTCCCGCATCATCAAGCATGCGGACAGCCCCTATGGCTACATCGTTTTCGATAAAAGATGCCGTACAGCCTGCAAAATAAGCATATTCGGCTTTATCCTTAATTTTTGCCCTGATATCCTCCGGAACCCATTTATCACGGTCTTTTCTGTAATTTGCCCAGATATTTCTTTCTTTTAAGAGGCTTGCTGCCATGATCTCAAAAGGCGGAAAGGTCATCTTCTTATTTTCCTGGACGAGTTTTCCCCGCATGGTCATCCAGGCATGTTCGATTGGCATGTCGAGTTCACAGCGGGCATCGCACATCTGGCAGGTAGTACAAGCAAGGAAGGTATTTGTCTGTCTCTGGTCAAGTTTTTCTCGGCCTGCCAGGTATTCCTTGATGAAAAACCATTTTCCACGAGGTGCCTGTGACTCCCAGCCTCTGCCGTAGTACTGGTCGCACTCGCTCACACAGTACCCGCACTGAGAGCAGGAATAGGCAAGTTCTGCAACTTCTGCGGGGATCTCTTTCTCGTCTTTGAAAGAAACCTTGCCAATTCCTGACATATTTCCGGCTATTCTGCCAAAAGGTTCAAAGGCAGAGCCCATTGATACGGCAGTGTTCAGGAGTCCTTTTCCCTCCAGGGTTTCAGGGTTCATGATCCCGTTAGGATCAATTTCCTTTCTCAGGGCCTCGATTTCAGCAAGTCTTTCCCCAAAGACACTTTTTCTCTTTGAAGCGAAGAAAAGCCCTGAAGAATAAGCCCTTCCGCCATTTTCTTCTGCAATTTTCAAAATGCTCAGGGAAAGAGCAAAAGCTGTATTAAAGAGCACGGAGCGCTCCGAATGGCGCATGAAACAGAGTAGGACCACATACCCATCGCTTATAACCATGCCTTCGGTAAGCACAGGCAATTTTATTTTCTTCCCGATTTCTTCAAAAGCCCTGTCCATTTTCTCAAGCGGCACCAGGATTTCTGCCGGGATAAACGAAGGACCCAGCCTCTTTACTTTCATGGACTTGAACCATTCGTCGGTCTCGTATTTTGCAATTTCTTCCGGAAGGATTGTCCCACCTGCACCTTCGATTGCTTCCTTCAGGCCGGAGACGTCTCTCGAGGCAGGGTACATGAAAGTTGAAACGTAAGAGACCGGCAACATCGGTCTGTCTTTATCCACTACTTTTTCATAGTGGAGTTTCCTGGGCGCTTTATTCTTCATATCCGCCCATTCGGGGTTCAGGAACGAAATTGACCAGAGAGGGATATTTTTTCTTCTTATCTCTTCTACTGCCTTTTTCAGGGCTGAAGCGTTTGGGAAACTGGCAGAAACAGCTTTTCTCTCTTCGAATTTCTGGACTTTCAGGGTTATCTCGGTAATAATGCCTATGGTTCCCATTGTCCCGATTAACTTTTTCAGTTCAGGGCCTGAAAACTCTCGGATTTCTCCTGTGGGAAGCACAACTCTGGCTTTTTCCATGCTCTCATGGCCCCAGCCAAACTCATAACTTCCGTAACCGGCTCCGCTCTGGGATAACCATCCTCCAACTGTCGAAGAAGGAGCGCTTGAAGGAATTGCTTGTAATGAAAGCCCTTTTTCTTTTAGTTTCCTTTCCAGCTTTTCCCAGATTATACCGCTTTGCACAACCGCTTTCTGCTCTTCGGGATCGACGCTTATGATTTTATTCAGTGGTGTAACATCGGCAACTATTCCTCCCTTTGTCGGAATTACCCCTCCGTATCCTGAAGAGGCTCCTGCTCGGGGTACAACAGGAATCTTATGCTTGTTTGCGAATTTAAGGAGCTTTACTGCGTCTTCCTCGGTCCGGATTTTTACGACAGCTGCAGGGTCGGTATTCCCAATTACCTTCTTAACAAGTGGGGGTAAAGCTCCGATATCATGGTTGTAATAATGGCGTTCGCGTTTGTCAAGATTGACATATTCCCCAAAGAGTTCGGAGATTTCTTTTTTTTGAGTTTCTGAAAGTTCCGCTACACGATTTGTCATGTTTTTTTCTCCTTTTTTCTCTCCTAATCTAGCTAATTTGTAGACACTTTCCAGTATGCACATTTGTCATGCTAAAGTCAAACTCCGGAAGTGTTTTCCGGCTCCCCTATATTTTACTATACAAGTAGTGGATAATACTTATTATGTTTGTCCAGGGCCATTCCGTTTTTCTATTTATATAAATAAACAATAAAAATTAATAAACATAAAACTTCAAAATTTCAGGGCATCTTTAGGACAGGCATCCACACAGCGCCCACATTTGATACAGTCGGGGTTTGCAGCATTCTGAGTGATTTTGAGCTGCATGGGACAGACTTTTTCACATTTCTTACAGTTAATACATTTTTCCTTTTCGAGTTTAAGAGGATACTTTTTACCACCAAGCAGGCGTTGAGCTGTTCCCATAGGACAGAAGGAACACCAGGTTCTTGGGCTCAGGTAACTGCCCAGAAGGGTTGCGATTGCAGTTGTTACCAGGCACATCATCACAAACACCATGCCGATTTTCTCAAAAGTATTAAGGCTTCCAATAGCGTTTGATATTCTGTACCCCATAAAGCCCATTAGCAGGAAAAATATTGGCAGGCGGATCCACAGAGAACGCAGAGTGGCAGGTATCTTATTTTTCCTTGAAATCTTGCTGACCCAGAAATCAACAAAACTTCCTCTGGGACAGAGGTTTCCGCAGAACCATCGGCCTCTGAAAGGACTAATCAGGAAGATTGCTGCAAAAACCAGTAGCAGAAAGTATCCGAGTACAGGATACCAGAGCCCTCCTATGGAAACGATAAGAACTATAACTCCCAGGTAAGGCGTTATTTTAAGCAAAGTGAATCAACCTCCGTTTTCCCATTTTTCAAGTTCCTGTCCGAGCCGTTCAGCCCAGGAATTTACCACGGTCATGATGATATTTTTTATTTTAGCCCTTGCGTTGACCTTATACTTGAAAACATAGCCTCCTCCATCCAGGTTCTGCTGCGACCTTTGCAGAATTTCTTTTTCATGCAGTTTTTTGACGGAGCGCTGAATTGTGGAAATATCCAGCTTCAAGATTTTTGAAAGAGACTCAGTGTCAACCCACTGCTCTTTCTCATTTAAAAAGTACTTCATAACCTTAAGGTCAGCCTTTGTAAGGTTAAGGGCGCACTTGATCACGTCTTCGATTTTGAACTCTTTACAGGCAAAGTCTATCATTTCAATACCTCTAAAGCACTACAGTACTGTAGTATTCCAGCCGCAGTATATATATGATGTCAAGTACTGTATTGTCCAGCCAAAAATAGGAAGTACTGCGGTTTTTAGTGTGTTTTTAACCTTACCGCCTTGCAGAAAAACTAAAAGTGTTTCGCACGGAAAATAAGAAGGAGAATGCAAGCAAAGCAGAGTGTAAGTAAAGCCTCTTCGTTGTGTCTTTATGAAATAAGATATTTGTCTGATGACTTCGATATCTTATTCATTCACGGCCTTCACGGAAACATTTTTATACTTCTTTTTTTAATTTGCGAACTGCGGTTTAATGAGCAGATTAAACTTTAAGGCTTTCTTTTTCACAGGAAAACCCTATTCTCTTTGCATTTAGCTCATTAAAGCCCACAAACACTCAACAAAAGACCGGTAGGTTTCTCCTTTTTCCCTGCCGGCTTCACACACCCGGTTCCAGAATATTCTGGTTAGGAGAAGTTGTATCCAGATTCAGTTTTTCTATACCCTTTATTTCTCTCGGACTTACGCACTTGAAAAACAAAATCAATTACAGCAAAGACTGTAGATTAAAGTCATGTTTTAAACAGTTAACGGTCTGATACTGTTTATTCTTCAGTTCAACTGCGTAAGTCCTATTCTCCTTATCCGAGATCACTGTTCAAGCTTATTATCTTAAGTTATATATGTTTTGGATTCTATTTGGGATTATATTCATTTTAAATTACATTCCAAAGGCTGTCTGTGTAATCGTATTTTCAATTTCTTTTTTCAGCTCCTCCGGAATTCCCCGTATTCCAACGTCCAGGAACCCGCGCACGATCATGCCTACAGCTTCATCTTCGGTAAGGCCGCGGGCCATAAGGTACTCAACCTGGTCTTTAGCAATTTTTCCAACGGCGGCCTCGTGAGTAAGTTCGACATCGTCTACGTTTGCTTCAAGGATGGGGATTGCAAGCTGGCTTCCTTTGTCGGTAAGGACAAGCCCTTTGCATTCAAGGTGCCCTTTTGCTCCCTTTGCATTGCCTATCATTTCTCCTCTTGCAATTACTCTCCCGCCGATTGTAATAGTCCTTGATATAAGCTCAGCTTTCGTGCCAGGCGCATTGAAAATCGCCCTGCTTCCGAGATCAAGTTCAGAACCTGAATGTGCAATGGCTATAGTATTTAGCCTGGTGACTGCTCCTTCTCCTTCAAGTTTGACAGTCGGATATGTCTGCACAGAACGGACAGGTTTCAGGCAGATGTAGTTGCTTACGTAGGTTCCTCCTTCTTCGACTTTGATTACTGTCCTTGGCCTGACCCCTATCTGCTCAGCCCAGTTGTGAATCATTGTGAAATTCAGGGTAGCTCCTTTTTTTACGTACATTTCGGAAATTCCCAGGTGTAAACCTTCTTCCACTCCTTTTTTAGCCGTGCAGCCTGTAATTATGTCAAGGCTGGCGCCTTCTTCGACTATCACAATGTTATGTACGGTCTGGAAAACTTTATCTTTGCCAAGCAAAAGACAGGTCTGAACTGGCAGGGAAGATTTCTTTCCAGCAGGCACCCGGATAAAGTATCCGTCCGCATTTTCAAGGTAAGTTTTTGCGGTGTATTTGTCGGTATCAACAGATACAAGCTTCCAGGAGTAATCTTTAAGCCATTCGTATTTTTCCAGGGCTTTCTGGGTGGACATCAGTTCTACATTTTTATCTTTCAGGGAAGAATGCGATACTGCATTATCAAGCACTATCAGACTGCCGGATCGGCCTTCTTCGCTAGGCACGACTCCTACCTGGAGCAGGGTTCTTTTGCTTTCCTCGTCAAGGGTCTGGAGATCTTCTATAGGCCTGCTAATCTTGGAACCTTCTTCAAACTTTTCCAGCTCAAAATCCTCTCCGAAGGCTGCCTTTTTCTCGGCTGCATTTTCAGCCCGCTTTTTCAGGTTCACTTCATCAGTCTGCATTTTATACACTCCTCATACCCTCTGCTCTTTATTTCTTCCAGCATCTTCAGGGGGTTTCCTGAACACATAACTGTCCCATTACAAAGGATATATCCCCGATCTGCGTTTACATATTCCAGAATCTGACCTGTGTGGGTGATTATAAGGGCAGATTTACCTTTCTCGCAACTTTCGCCAGGACAGTTCAGCCCTTCTTCAAGTAGTTCCTTTATTGTCATTCCTACCTGTTCTATGCTTACGAGGTCGACTCCGGATTCCGGTTCGTCAAGCAGGTAAAGGCTCGGGTTCTGGGCTGCAAGCTGAAGAAGTTCTGAACGTTTGATTTCTCCTCCCGAAAAGCCCACATTCACATCCCTGTCCATAAAGCGTTGCATATCAAGGTTCTCAGCAAGGGACTCTGGTTTTTTCTTTCCTTTCGATAATACCTTTACAAGATCCCTCAGTTTAATTCCGGTCATATCTGGAGGGCGCTGCATCATAATTCCAAGTCCGAGGCGGGCTCGTTCATCTACCGACAGGCCGGTAATATCTTTCCCGTTAAACAGAATTCTGCCTTTCACAACTTTGTATTCGCTGAAGCCCATGATAGTTCTCATCAGAGCTGACTTTCCGGCTCCATTTGGCCCAAAAAGCACATTGGTATATCCTTTTTTGACTTCGAGGTTCACGTCATGAAGCAAAATTTTTCCATTTACCTCTACAGTCAGATCCTCTATTTTTAGCATCGACATTTTCTCCCTTGGTTTCATTTTTAATATGGTTCCCCTCTACTTTTTGTTCATTTTAAAAATAACACTCAAGCGTAAATTTATTCAAAGTTCACTTTAGATGGCTGGAAAAACGTCAAGAGCCGGATAATTTCGGCATCTTTTCCCACCTTCCGTAATTTCCCACCAAATCCTATATTCTTTTTAGAGGACATTCTATTTCTAACTATAGATTCTTTATTAATTTTCTGTAAATTTTTTGTATTCTTTAAAATTAAGATGTTAAAATCCAGAACTTTAATAAAATTCATTTCAAATACAGGACTATAAAGTAAAATTTCTAAAATATAAGTTTTTAATTTGTTTAAAATATTTTACTTTATTCCAGGTCCAAGCACAGACCGACTTCGATTTCTACGAAGTTTGCTGGAAAAATCTCTTTTATTTTTTCTCTATGAACGGTACAATGCCCTGCTGCAATGAGTTCCATCCCTCTCAGCCTTTCAAACTCCTCGTTATCGTGAAGACCCCCAAGAATTCCCTTTACTTTTCCATACCGGTTGGCAGTATCAAGGATTGCGGCAAGTCCTGGGTGAGCACAGCCTGTAAGTACGTAAGATCCGTTTTCCGTATACAGAATAAGCGCCTGCTCTTTTACCTTGTCTCCAAGTTCCCCTGTACTCCTTATACCCTGAGATATTTCTACAGGCTCTTTTATTTCGATAAGAGTAGACCTTTTCTTAATTTCTCTTTTAAGATTCTCCGAAAAAGAAGCAGGAACATAGACCTCAAGCCCGGGATTTGCCTGGAGAATCTCGGGAAGACCACCAATATGGTCCCAGTGCTGGTGAGAGAGAATTAATTTTCCGATGCCTGCTGGATCAATGTTTAGCCTCTTCATATGTCTCAAGAGGAGAGGCCCATCCCATCCGGTATCAAAAAGAAGGGTTTCACGACTTGTTTCAATAAGAGCTGCAAACCCCCAGCTTCCTGTAAAACCCTGACTTGCTTTGTTGTCATAGATGACAGTAAGCCTGAACATCGGTGTTCCTCAGATTTCTGTCATGGTTTTATATTCCATAACAGTAGAAACAGGATTCGTCTTCATTTTAATTCCGGTCTCTTCAAGGGCGCAGATGCCATTAATGCCTCCTACGATTGCAATCCCGAACTTCCCGGTTTCAACGGGGGCTCCAAATAAGGTTTCATCAACTTCTCCCGGAGGAAAATAACCCGCAAGGCCGACTTTTTCTACCTTTTTCATAACTTCTCTGGCCCTGTCGTGAGCCGAGCAATTGATCTGCCGTATATTGGCAAGGATTTTACCTTCCCCTTTTTCAAGCACGTCAAGGACAGAAGTGGTCTTTCTGCTCATGAAAATTTGTATAGGATCAATTGAAGTTCCACTGTAGGAAATCAAATCTGAAAACCGTGCAGGTTTTCTATTTTCCATCTGAAGAATTCCGCCGTAAGCAGGTTCCACAGGGATGCCTGCTTTGAGAAGGAGCCCATCAAAAGCAACGCTGCAGACCGTAGCTATTCCAACTTTTCCGGGAGGCAGGGAAATCAGTTCTTCATCTTCTTCGATGATCCTCACTCTTGGGCTTATCATATACCCTTCGTGTGCAGTGTATGAAACCACCTCAATGACAGTCTCTAAATCATCCTTATCAAAGTATGAAATATTTACAGGCACTACTCCTTCATTGGTCTCGGGGTTATATGTTGTTCTGAAAGCCATCTCTTCTATTCGGGATATTACAAAGCCAAACCGGTCTGCGATGAGGGCGTCATTCATCTCCCTTTCTCCAAGTTCGGTAAGTGTACGTCCTGCATACCCATGTTTGCTTGTGAACCCTCTCTCATCCAGGATCCTCAGATGGTAGCGGACAGCCCGCTCTCCTATATCATAGCCCCGGTTATTAAGTTCATCAGCTATTGCCCGGGCACCTATAGGCTTGTCACTTTCGTGAATTACCCTCATAATTTCAATGAGTTTTCGCTCAATTTGCGGATCCATCATGTTTAACACCGTTATGCTTTACAATAAAAATGAATTGCCTTTGATTGTGACAAAATTCTATAATTTTCATATAAGTTCTGAGTAAAGCCTGTTCTCTCCTGGCTTGCCCAAAACCGATTTAGTTCTTATTTATATTCAATTATAGTAAATCTTTTCGTAGTTAATATATTTTATCTCCCGAATTTCGCTTCGGGAGCACGAAGCCCTTTTCGCTTCGCTCAAGAGGGCTGAATTATGGGTAAGATAGATTGTTTTCCAATTTGCTGAAAAGGGCTGATTTACCTGCAGCCTTTTTAAAAAGGCTTGATCGCAAATCTTTTTTGAAAAGGCTTGATCGCAAACCTTTTTTGAAAAGGTTTGGTCGAAAACGTTGTTACGGTGTGATCAACCGGCGCAACGGTTGCGCTCAAGAGGGCTGAATTATAATGAAAGTGTTTAAATCAGCCATGAGGACGAACTTATGGTTCAAGAGAAGTTGATTTTTAACTTACTCAGGGGCTGATTTATCCGAATTTTATTTTGGTTATAGAATTAGGGGCTTAAGTTACGCTAGGTTATATGAAGGTGTTTGTGTTTAATTATATCCCTCATACAATTTTTATAATTCCCGGTTGGGGGGAGTAAAGTTCTCCTGCTTCCAGGAGGTTTTTGAAAACGGTTTCGAATTTTTCCTGAGTTATTCCTTTTTCAAGGGCTTTCTGTCGAAGTTCTTCTTTTTCGATTTTTCCACCAGTGGTGTTCAGAATCTCAAGAATGGTTGATTTTGGGTCTTTTTTTGCAGAGGGATGGATGGAAATGCTTTTTTCTGGGAGTTTAAGTTTTTTTACTGGGATTTCAGCTTCGAAGATTGAGGGTTCAGACTCTTTGGGAGATGAGGTTAGTGAAAGGTTTTCGTTGACTTTTCCGGAGATTTCAGCTTGAAGGTGAGTTCGAAAAAGCACTGCGTCTTCGAGATCTTCGGAAAAGTGGAATACCTTCAGTTTTCGGGTTTGCAGGAGAGCGCCGCAATGCTGGCATTTCAGGGTCTTTTTTCCGGTTTCTGTGATCTGGGCATGCTGTCGGCATTTCGGGCACACAATCACTGCATAGCGCAGATTTTTGCGCTTTTGTCCAAATTCCAGCTCAACTCACCTTCCGTATCTTCTCTTTCTTTTCTGAAAGTCCCTTATAGCTCTCAGCAGATCGACCTTTCGTACATCTTTCCAGTTAACATCTGTAAAATAAAGTTCCGAATAGACTGATTGCCACACCAGGAAATCCGAAAGATTCTGCCCTCCCGAACGGATCATAATATCAGGCTCGTGGTTGACGAGGAGATGAGATTCGATCATTTTTTCGTCCACTTCTTCAGGTCTGACAGTCCCTGCTTTAACTTCCTCAAGGATGGTCAGTACAGCCTTCATAATTTCATCTCTTCCTCCAAATCCCAGTGATACATAAACAAGAAAATCATTTCCAGGGGCAGTGCTATTTACCTCTCCGTTAACGCCATAAATTCTATAGCCTGTGCCGGCAGGAAGATTAGAAAAGTTCTTTTCCAGCTTTGCTTTGAGCGTTGATGTGACTTCGGCTTTTAAAGCCGGATCAGTTTTCAGGATGTCTACATAGATGCTCACAATTTGGACCCTGAATTTCCTCACAATGTTAAGTGTGGATATTAGCCTCTCGATTCCTTCGGGGTCAAAAAGGTCAGTTTCCTTGAGTATGATTGCTACATGCCTGGGACTATTTGACAATTCCCTGTCTATTTGCCAGGTCAGGTATCTCTCATAGACCGGATATGCAAAAGAAAGTAAATCCATCTGATAAATATCCTCCCTGACAAGCTAAAGCAATCCACTATTTCATTTTTTCTGTTATTCATCTCAACTTCATAATTCTTTCCAGACCTGTTCCGAATGACCTGCTCAGAATGACAGATTTTTCAGGTTTATTGGGTCTATTATCGGGTTTGTTTACTTTGCAGTGGATACGATCTTGATTACATCGCCGTTCTTCAGTTCATGCTTTTCCCCAAGCCTGAGCCTTGTCCTTGCATCTACCGCGTACAAAAACCGATCTCCGATGTCAGTATGTATCTGGTAAGCAAGATCATGGCAGGTAGAACCCCTTTTCATAAGGTAGGCATCAGGAAGCATATTCCCACTTTTATCGGACCACTTTCCTTCATCTTCTACGGGGTATACAACAATAAGGTCCAGAAGCTCGAAGACAGTCCTGTTTATGCACTCCTGGACACCTGTACTGCCAAGCCTCTCAATCACTTTATGAATAGCTTCGAGCCCTTTTTTCTGGGCTTTTGTAAGGTCTCCACCAAGCACTTCGAATTTCCTGTCTCCGGGACTGTATTTAATAAGCTCATTTTTTGCTGCAGACTTAAGTGCCAGTTCGGCTGCTGCACTTACAGGGACTACTATTCTATCAAGGTCTTTAAGCCGGTCCAGGTTTTCTCTTGAGGCAATGTCGGCTTTATTTGCGGCGATAAGCAGAGGTTTGCTGATCTCTCTCATTGCGTCGCAGAGCCGGATCATATCTTCTTCGCTCCATTTAACGTGGTCTAGCCTTGCAAGCCCTGTTTCTATCAAAGCTGCATTCACATGTGATTCTCTTATTCCTGCCCCGGCAAGCTGTTCTGCAATTACGACTTCTAGCTTGAGCCCTTCTGCCTGGATTTTTCTGGCAAGTTTGACCCAGTTTCTTTCCAGAATTCCATAAAGCCACATTGTGATTTCTCTATTCAGGAAAGCTACATCTTCAAGAGGGTCATGATCTCCGATATCTATAGGGTTGCCCTCGGCGTCAGTCCCGCCTGAGGCGTCTACTACATGAATAATTGCCTGAGCCTGTCTGAGTTCATCCAGAAAGGTATTCCCAAGTCCCCTTCCTTTGTACGCATCAGGTACAAGTCCGGCAACGTCAATTATATCAATCGGGACGAGCCTCACTCCGTCCACACACTTTCCACATCTCTTTTCCTTTTCTTTGCAGGGACATTCAACCCGCACATAGGTAACTCCGTGATTAGCATTAATAGTTGTAAAAGGATAATTTGCAATTTCAACATCTGCAAGTGTAGCAGCTTTGAAAAAAGTGGATTTTCCCGCATTGGGTTTTCCTGCAAGTCCTATAGTCATTGACATGAATTATAAAAACGAACTTGTTGCATTTAATCTTTATTGATAGTGATACCAGAGAAACAGGATTTTTTCCTCAACTTCCGAGCCGAGGTCAGAACTGCAAATTAGGGGTTAAGTCGTCTCTTGAAGAATAAAGTTTATATCCTTGAATGTGCTTATCAGTGTTGCTCGCTTGTGTCCCGATAGGGTAGTGGATATCCTTGAGGCCTGCGGAGCCTTAGACCTGAGTTCAAGTCTCAGTCGGGACGTAAATTTTTTGATTTTCTATTTTCTTATTTTGATTCTTCAGTTTTTCACCGGACTTTAGTTTTACTCTTCTTGATTCCTTCTCTGCTTTGGTTCCCTTCCTTGCTTCGGCTCCGTTCGCATTTTTCTCGATTTCTCACTCTCTCTAACTCTCTTCGATTTCTCTCCCCACTTTGTGCCCTCCACTTTCTCTCTTTTTTGTCTATCATTTACTTCTTTTCTACGATTCGCTTCTTGTCTATGATTTACTTCCTGCTTTGATTCGTTTCCTGTCTTCTACTTCTTTGTTCCAGGCATTGCATTTTTGTTTTTGTTCTTCCTAATTAAATCAAAAAGATAATGAATATGATCTGAACTTATAATATAAACGGAAAAAGAGGGATATTTATGAAGGGGAAGAGTCTGATTTTACTTGTGGTGCTGATATTCTTATTTGCCTCAGGTTGTACTGAAGACAATGAGTCGGTGCCTGATAATTCTAATTCTTCGGTACCTGAAGCAGGGTCTGCCTTAAAGTCGGAAGGTAACATGACTTCAAAACTCGGAGACGATTACATTGTCCGCCTTGAAAACTACGGTGTGGTAAGGCCTTCTGAACTGGAAATCTCAAAAGGGGATACTGTTTCCTGATGGAGCGACAAAAGACAGGGTAATTACGTGCTTGTTAGTGAGGAAAAGCTGTTTCCTGATGAAAAACTTTCATACAGGGGACCTTTCACGTATACCTTTAATAAAATCGGAACCTACCACTTTATTGTCAAAGATCTCCCTGAAATGAACGCTACGATAAGGGTGAACTGAAATTTCTGTTTCCTTGCCCTATATTCTGTATTGAATCTTTTAACCAGAAAAAAGGAGGCACTTGCCCTAAACCTGGCTTTTTTCTTGATTTTTTCTTTTCACTCCAAAACTGGCTAAAGGCTCAGGCTTAGAAAATTTATCGAAATTTTCACACTTTGGTTATAGGTCTTGCTATACCTTTGTAGTGATTGAAAAGGTCTTTTCCCCATCTAAGTGCACTTTCATCAAAACTTACCAGGTTATGATTGTAGTAAATCCCACTGTTGCAGAAGAGGGAGAGCGCCATGAACTTTTCCGTGACTATGCTTGAAGCAATTTTCATATTATTATTATTGCAGACATAGAGTTTGGTATGTTTCAGGTTCAGAAAATGTTCAAGTTCCTTCTTGTAGTCATTGAGCATTCTGTCATAAACGTATTCTGTAAACACCAGGGTTATGTCCGTGCCCTTTGCGGCAAGCTCTATGCACAGGGACGGATAGATGGGTAGGAAAAAGGAGGACGAAATCCTGACTTTCTCGGATTCGGAAAGATATTTTACAACTTCTTTTGGATATTCAAACACATGGTTTCGGTCAGGGTTTACTTCAATATAGTTTCCAAGCTTTCCGATCTCGTCGAGAAACTCAGGAGGAATTGATGTCATATCCTGGTTTATCCAGTAATCGTGGTTTTTATCAAAAACGTTGAATGTTTCAAGAATTGTTTTCATCTTCGGAACCAGAATCTCTCCGATACTGGAAAGTTTGTAGAGCCTGTTACTCTCAACAATAAGATCCTGTTTCATCAGTATCTTTATTTGGGTCATTATTGGGCTCGAACGGACATCAAGTGTATTTTTGATTTCTTCGATGTTCTTTGGTCCGTCCAGAAGTAGTAAAAGTAGATTTTTCCTTTTTTCTGAAAGAAAGAGAACATCCAGTAATGATGAATCCATCTAATTCCCTCTCTTAGGTCTCACCTATTATATGTGACTTCATATATATCTCTATACTAGAAGACTCTGAACTTTTTACCTTTATCCTTGCCATTGTAATTTTTGATGAGATAAAGGATCTTTAGGGGGGTTGGGATTTTTGGGATTTATATTTGGAATTTTTTTAGGTTTATATTTGGGATTTTTGGGGTTTATAGTAGGGATACAAAGATAATTATCATTTTTATACATCACAATGTCATAAATAATATATCATAATATCTTAATATTATTTCTAAATATAATTACTTTTCATTACCTTTTAATAAGTCACTTGATAAATTCTACATGGAACTTCTTTTAAAGCACATATCTTCTCATTTTTTCATACAATTCTCATTTTTGGAAGTAGTCGGGGCTTATCTAGTACTGCTATTCCGAAATAGATTCATAAAACTTAACTTTTTAATAGATCCAACGATTACGGATTTTTCCAACAAATAAGAAATTTGTTTTGGAATCGAAGTACTAGATATGAATCTTTTCATATTATCTTGTTTACCTGTCTGGAAAGCCTCTTGAAATAATCAAACAGTTCCTGGCCCCATAAAAGGGCGCTGGGTTCGGAGCTTATAATGAATTGCTGGTCGAATTTCCCTTTTTTATCAAAAAGACCCAGCATCATTGTCCTATCAGTCACGGTAATCTCAGTAAGCTTTATTCCTTCTTTTGAAACATACAGGCTTACGTTGTCCATGCCCATTAATTCATCTATCATATTTGAGTGTTCTTTTGATAGATAGTTCCAGACAGATTGATTAAAATTCAGGGACAGTTCGGCATCTTTTCTGCCAAGCTCAACGTACAGGGGGAGATAGGCAGGGTTGAAATAAGAAGCAAAAGTCGAAGCATGCTTTGCATTGGCCATACTGTCAATTATTTCTTGAGAAGGTTCATATATATGGTTCAGGTCGGGTTCTATAAAAGTGCAATCCCCCAGTTCGGATATACGTTCCAGAAGATGGCGGGGAATTGCGTTCAGATCGTGACCTGTCCAGTATAAGTTGTTTTCCTCAATTACATCAAGAGCACTTATCAGGGGCTTTATCTTCTTGATAATGAACTCTCCCAGGACTGTGAGCTTATACATTTTGTCTTCCTGGACAATAAGATCATGATCTATCAGTTTCTTTATCTGGGGAAGGATCGAGGTGGCTGTAACATCCAGTGTGTTCTTGATTTCGTCAATATTTTTTGAGCCGCTATCCAGCAATATAAGAAGGTTTTTTCTCTTATCGGAGCGGAAAACAAGATCAATAAGTGAAGAATCCATGTTCTCTTACTTCCTGTTATTCAATAACTTACAGTTGTAGCCGATCCTTCTTTCCAGCAGGCTGGTTCTCTGGCTGTTCATTTTCAAATTGAGCGTTTCTCCAGTTTTTTAAATTAACTTTTATATGTAAATAATATTATCTCTAATTAGTTAAAATCTCAGGGTCACATACCCCTACAAAAGTCATTTTTGTCTCCATTGGCGTATGTTTCCAGCCAGGAGGAGTAAGGTATTCTGTACTTGTGCTTATTTTTATTGAGCCTTCCGGAAGTCCAAAATCTTTCATTGAATCCAGAATAAGTTCTTCTCCAGTTTTATGGGAATATTCTACTGCCATACTATACTGCTCAAATTTCTTCCTTCCTGAAGGGGTAAATACCAGGAAATTCTGGTCCGGATTTTCCATTGAGGATGGCCTTATAATTATCTCAATTCTTTTAATTCCTTTTCCTACTAGAGCTCCAACTGCATTTCCTACGCTGGCCTGCTCAGGAACTATAATCTCTGCGTCTATGAGACCCTTTATCTCTTCATAATACGCCTTTACGGGGCCTCCGAGCAAGACTATGGGAATATTTAATTTGTACTGGACAGGAACATCTTCCTCCAGCATTTTCTTTATTCCTTCTTTTCCTCTGCCTTCCATGATAAAGGACATCAGGCTGTAAACCATATTTTTTGCAATCTGCTGCTTTATCTTTTTGCAAAAAGCGTGAACTCCCAGTTGAGTAAAACGCGAAAGTTTTTTGGCTCCAATCTGGGCAGCTCCTACATCCCATTCGGTATATTCCCCGAGTACATGCAGGGCATCAGTCGGTGTGAAGCCTATAGCCTGGATCGCACGCTGTTGAATCAGTGAATCAAGGACTGCCGGAGAGGGGAACCGTTTCATTTTATTTAAAATTCCGTAGATAGAAAGAGGCTCGTCTTTTATAATCTCAAGTAACTTTTTTTCGCTTTCTGTAGGATTAATGGGGTCTGCTCCAGTGCTGACAAAAAATTTTGTGGGCTGAGTATGTTCACTGAGCATAGTTCTCAGGGGCACGGGACTCTTTTCAAGTTTCTCCGTAAAGTTGGGGTACCGTACAGCAGCAACGCAGAGAGGCATAACCCTTCTTGGCCCTATCCTGATGCATTTCTTAAACCACACATGGCTATCTCCCCCGTTTGCTGAACTCTCCATTCTTATTGCTTTTACTCGGGTTTGCCAGCCTCCTACAACTGCTCCTTTCTCACAAAGCTCAGGGACTCCATTTTTTATTATGGAGACATCCGTACTTGTCCCTCCCACATCGATTACGGCACAGGTGTCCAGCCCTGAGAGGTAAGAAGCTCCTTTAATACTTGCAGCAGGGCCTGAGAATATGGTTTCAATGGGGCGCAGTTTTGCACCTTTTATATCTATAACCGAGCCATCACATTTCAGCATAAGGATTTTTGCATCAAGGTTTCTTTTCTTTATTTCGGCAGTGATGGAATGAATAAATTGGTAAGTTATAGGAATTAGCTGGGCATTTAAGACGGCTGTGGCTGCCCGTTCGTAAGCTCCAAGCTCCTGAGATAACTCATATCCGCAAACCACAGGATGCCCTGTCAATTTAAGGACGATCTCCTTTACTTTAAGCTCATGTTCCGGGTTTCTTGTGCTGAAGTACGAAGACACTGCAAACGCGGAGACTTTCTTTTTCAGGCTTACTGCAAATTGTTCTACGGCAGTAATATCAAGAGGCTGCAACTCATCTCCATTGCTGTCATGTCCTCCTTTTACAATAATACAGTAGTCCGCTGGAAGTTCCCTTGGGACGGTATAGTTCCCTACCAGGATCAGACCAACAGGATACCCTGTTTTTTCGAGAATGGTATTTGTTGACAGGGTTGTGGAAACCGATACCAGCTTTACTTTGCTGAGATGCTCCGGATTCAGTTTGTCAATTGCATTTCGAATTCCGACCATAAGGTCCGGATATGTAGTAATTGCCTTGCTGGTATCAAGGATCCGGCTGTCCGAATCTCTTAAAATTACAGCATCGGTGTAGGTTCCGCCTGCGTCAATACCCAGACTATATTGCATGTCAAAACAGCCCCATTTTTACTTTATATTGCACAATTAAGGTCCTTTTTTAGCTGTATACATCTTTTTTATCCGGATTTATAAAATTATTCTCAAGATATATATTTCTGTTTATAATATCCGGCTGGATATCCTAATTTATCCTTATCCTCTCAAGCTGTAATCGTAGTTTTTGGGATTCCTATTCCTACGAAAACAAGTTTTGTTTCCAGGGGCACATCAGTCCAGCCGCTCGGTGCCAGATGCTTCCGGCTTACGTCTATTTTTATATTCTCCTTTTGAAGTCCTGCACTTACCATGTAGTCCATAACAAGTTGTCTTCCAAGCTTTTCTGCGGACTCAACGGCTTCATTATAGCTTTCAAATTTCTTTCTTTCAGATGGGGAAAAGACAATGAATTCGTTTTTAGTTTGATACGGCAAGATATCTTCTGCAGTACACTTCTCGTGAGCCTCGTTATCTATATTCTCAGCCTCACCTTCAAAAGACTTGATAACTTTTGTTTTTATAAGAATCTCTACCCTTTTAATTCCTTTCCCGACAAGAGCTCCGACAGCATTGCCAACCTCAGCGTGCTCTGGAACTATGAATTCAGCATTAATCAGGCTTTTTAGATCCTCAACATATGCCTTTACAGGTCCTCCTAGAAGCACCACAGGAATTTCAACTCTAAAACGGGTAAAATTCCTTCCTAGAAGAACCCTATCAATCTCGTTTCTAGGCATTCCTTCTATAAGATAGGCAATAAGATCTTCGGCAATATTTCGCGCAACCCTGCGTTTTGCTTCCGCACTGAAAGTTTCTGGGCTCTGCTTAACTATCCTCCCAAGCATGGAAGCCCCAATTGTTGCAGCCTCCACATCCCATTCGGTATATTCTCCAAGCACATGAAGGGCATCGGTAGGCGTAAAGCCTATTGCCTGGATTAACCTTTTCTGAACTAATGAGTCCAGAATGGACGGGGATGGACGTTTTTTCAGGGCTATGAGCAGGTCCCCGAAAGAAACAGGCTCTTTTCCTATATGCCTGTATATTTCCCGCTCTCCTGCCTTCAGTTCGATAGGCCTGAAGTCGGTCCTGACATAAAATTTTGTTACCTGGATGCTTTCGCAGAGATACCCTTTTGCAACCCTGTTCGATTTCAGTTTTTCCCTTAAACCAGGATATATGACCGAAGCCCGGCAGAGTGGAATTACCCGACGAGGGCCGATATAAGTTCGGTCGCCTTTTACCCAGATATGGCTGTCTCCTCCTGTTGCAGACGTCTCCATACGAATTGCTTTTACGCGGGTTTGCCAGCCTCCGACAACGGCACCCATATTGCTGAGTTGGGGAAGCCCGTTCTCCATCATGGCTACATCCGTGCTAGTGCCACCAACGTCGATCATAGCACAGGTATCGAGCTTGCTCAGATGAGATGCCCCAACAAGGCTTGCGGCAGGCCCTGAAAATATTGTCTCAATGGGCTTTTCCAGGGCTTCTTCTATTCCCACCACTGATCCGTCGCATTTCAGCATCAGAAGGTTAGCATTTATACCCCGGATTTCGAACTCCTTAACTATCGCCTGGATAAACTTGTGAGTAATAGGAATTAACTGGGCATTAAGAAATGCAGTTATAGCCCTTTCATAGGCTCCAAGATCCTGTGAAAGTTCGTGCCCGCAAACCACAGGGTGCCCTGTAAGTTCCTTTACGGCTTTTTTGACAGCAAGCTCATGTTCCGGGTTACGGTTACTGAAATATGAAGAAACTGCAAAAGCCGAAACCTTATCTTTTACTTTGAGGGCAAATTCTTCTACTGAATCGAGGTCAAGAACCTTCAGTTCTTCTCCGTCACTGTTATGCCCACCAGAGACCGTCACCCAGTAATCCGTAGGAAGTTTCTCGGGAATCACATAATCCCCTACCATGATTAGCCCTACAGGAAATCCTGTGCTTTCCAGGATGGTATTCGTAGACAGGGTTGTAGATACAGATACCAGTTTAATGTCTTTAAGATGCTCCGAGTTCAGCGCATCAATAGTGTTTTTCATTCCAGGAAGGGGATCGGGATAGGTAGTCAGCGCTTTACTGGATTCTATCACAGATCCATCCGAATCCCTAATGATAACGGCATCAGTATAAGTGCCCCCTGCATCGATTCCAAGACTGAAGTGCATTTTTAACCTCTTTTGGGAGTTATGTTTAACCTCTTTTGGGAGTTATGTTTAACCTCTTTTGGGAGTTATGTTTAACCTCTTTTGGGAGTTATAGATAACTTCCAGATTTCCAGACCATTTTTAATTCAGACCATTTTTAAATTCGGATAATTAAGTTTTCTTTAGCAAGCGATAAAATTCAGATCTCTCTGAATCCAGGTGCCAATCTAGACTCCATATACGTAAAGCCTGGATATCTGTTAAATCTTGTAGTAGCTAAATGGATAGCTGCTAGAATTAAAGCGACTTGTTTGCTTTCTTCCTAACTTTTGGTTTTAACATTGGTTTTTTCACGAAAATCAAAGCCGGAAGCCCACTACTTTAGCTGTGGGAGGAATACTTCAACTCTCTCAACATTATTTTCGTTATGCAGTGACTTCTTATAGTTCAAATATCAATAGTATATTGAGCATCTTAGGCACAAATTCGCGAGGGTTGCAACGGTTCGACGCTACAAGCTTCAGTCAATAAGTCTATTGTCCTCTGCCTCTTTCGAGGAATTTGAAAGGCAAGTCGACTGCTTTAGCTGTCGGTAGTTGACACCATTATTACCATATTATTTTATTATTTCTACATTTTTATTTTGTTAAAATAAACTTGCCTTTTCCCCTTTCTTCTCATTAGAGGATCTACCTTTGCTTTTGAAATTCTGGTTCTTTTCCGGGACGGGCTCGATTTTTATAAGTACGTATGTATCTTCTGTAAAAACTGCTTTCAGTCTCTCTTCGACGAGGTTTGCTATCTCTGCAGCTTCCAGGACACTCAGGGAGTTATTCACATTAACAATGGCATTGATTGCTATACCCTTCCCTATCCTGCGAGTTTTAAGTTCTCCGGAACCCATGACGTTTTCGGTTTTGTTTATAATCTCCCTGATTCTAAGGTTATTTTCCTCATCAAGGGAGGCTTCTATCAGTTCGTTTGCAGTCCTGTAGAGAAGCCTACCTGAAGTTCCAAGGAGACAGAGGCTTAAAAGAAGAGCAGCGAAAGAGTCAGCTATATCAAAGCCTTTTCCAGGCAGGAATGTGCATCCTATACCTGAAATAACAAGGCAGGATATTAATACGTCTTTTATTGGGATTATTAATAAGCCTTTTACTGGAATGTTTGATAAGTTTTTTACGGGGGTATGAGCTTTTGAGGAATCCTCTTTAGCCTGTAATTCAGGATTTTCTGTCAGAACAGCCATAACATTTCTTAATATAAAGGCTGAGATTGCTGCATAAAGTGCAATAATTCCAGGAGTTTCGGGCTCTTTACCCTGCAAAAACATGAGCAGTTCCCCAGAACTCAGGGAAATCATATGAAAACTTGCAAAAAGAAGAATAAAAGCCCCTGCTCCCATGCAGAGGGTTGTGATTTTTCCATGTCCGTAGTTGTGGCTTTCATCTCCAGGCTTGCTTCCAATAGAAAAATCCAGGAGTTTTATACAATCATTGATGAATTCGGAGAAGGAACGAACTGCATCGGCAAGAAGCAAAGTACTGTTTCCCAAAATCCCGGCTAACAGCTTGAAAAGTGTCAGTATCAAACTCAAAGCAAGCCCTGTATAAGATTTATTGCGGGTTTTATTGCGGGTTTCGTCAAGCCTTTTATCCGCTTGCATTCGAAGTTCACCGTTAATTAGCTTTTCCAATCTTCCTTCTAGCAGGTCTTTTTATTTTGATCAAACCTTTTTTGAAAAGGTTTGTGCCACAACCGTTGCGCCGGTTGATCACGCCGATAGGGTTCGGGGATGAGGTACTCAAATTCAAACGTTGCTGTGGTTTTCGCTCAAGCCTTTTTTGAAAAGGTTGCGTTCAAGCAGTTTTTTGAAAAGGCTTGGTAACAAAAACGATTCTATTTCTAAAAATTGAACAGGCACCAGAGGGCCTGTGTCTTTATAACGCGGTCACAATACAGAGTTTAGCCACTCATGTAAATACTATTGGGAGGATTGGTAAGCACAGGTTTAAGACCTGCGCTTACCTGAAGAGCCGTTTTTAGCTGTTTTTCTGTTTTTTCCTGCGGTTTTATGGATTTCTCATATTCTCAAGGTTGGTGCAGGTCTTTTCCTCAGGTGTTCGAGGGTTTTACTCAATGAACGCTGATTGTTTTACTATTAGAGTGGGATTACAGTTTTTCCGTGAATTTCGTTCATTACCATGCCAAGAGCTGTATAAAGAGCTCCAAGGCCCATAACAAGTCCTACATAGCCAGCTATTACAAGCAACCCTGTATTGCCGGTTGCGTTTACAACAGCAAGCAACATAAATAACAAAAATAATGTAACAAAGACAAACTGGAGAGCACGGACTCCGATTCTCATAGTAGCGATCAGCATAACAAAGGTATAAACACCCCAGATAAAGAGATACGCGGCCATAGCAGTTCCGGACGAAGCCTCAGCCCAGCCGATTGCAGGCATAACAAGCAATCCGGCCAGTGAGAACCAGAAAAGGCCGAAAGCAGAGAATGCAGTCCCTGCAAAAATATCTCCTTTTTTCCAGGACATAATTCCTGCAAACACCTGGGCGAACCCACCCAGAAATATTGCCATGGAGACGATCATTGATTCCACAGGATATATCCCTATGTAGCTCAGACTTAACAGAACTGCGGCAAGGCCAAGGCCGGTAAAGCCCAGAGGGGCAGCATTTGCAGTCTTGTCAACTATTACGGTAGCAGTTCCTACGTTTTCGCTCATGGTTTCACCTGAAGCCATAATTCTAAAAAATTTAAAAAAAGAAGTTTAGGGCTTAGAGCCCGTAGTTTTCGGGTTTGAAAACTGCAACTTCTTGTTTGAACTTAGTCAGGTTGTCGCTCATGAACTTGTCAGCATCATCGGTGAGGGCTTCAAGGTCGGCCTTAACCTTTGCAAGAGCACTGGTTTCAAATCTTGTAAGTCTGAGCTTGCCGGAGTTGACACCTTCTTCAATGATGTTGCAACATTCGATTGCTGCGTTCTTTGAACGGAGGTAGTTGTTCTCTCCATCCTTTGCGATTGCCTGCCCTACCCTGTAGGCGTTGTCGTAAGCAATCACATAGCCCTGTGGGTCTCTGTATTTGTCCGAGAGCACGAGAATGTCTCTGAGATCCTTTGCTTTTCCGGTCTTCAGGGCAACGTTCATCATTGAACAGTCGTATGCCAGAGTCTCGGACCAGCACTGAACAGTGGTACCGCCGAATTCACCGTGGTATTCAACGGACTCGTTGGACCAGAGATCACAGCACTGCATGACAATGTTACCCATGAGGTCAGAGTGAGCACAGGTTGAAGTCTTACCTTCCTGAGCAATCGGAACACCTGAAATGGCCTTTATGATGCTGTTCTCGTAACCACAGTCCTTTCCAGGGCCGACTGCACCTGCTTCATATGCACAGAGAGACCTTGCTGCAGAGATTGCCCTTGCAACAATTGCAGTTGTGTGGGCAAGGTTCTTGTCAAGCAGACCGCCTGCAATGAACATTGCAGTGTTTGCCTGGGCACAGTCAGTGTCGCCTGAAGATACAGTTCCTGTCTTCTTTGCAACATCTGAAATGTCCTTCCAGACCATTTCCATGTCCATACTGCCGAGTACACCGATTCCGAAGAGGATACCCGCAGTGTCGTTTCTCAGAATAGAATAGTCGAAGACTTCCTTACCACCCATTGACTCAACTGCAAGCATGTCTGCACCATTGTTGGCAGCTTCTTCAAAAGCCTCCATAAAGGTGCTGTACTTGTCTCCCCTGAGCTGGAGGTAGTCACGGTCTTCACGAATGTCACCAATTGTGTGGCGAAGTGCACACTTTATGCCATATTCATCATGGTATTCTTCCATGATTGTCTTCTGGGCATGTGCAACAGCTCCTCCCCATTCAGGGTTGTTGGACATCTGCTGAACGTGTTCAGTTTCAAGTACAACAGAAGGAGCTCCTATCTGGACCATCCTTGCCATAATATCGGTGGTGATCCTTTCATACTCTTTTATGAGCTTTTCTTTGGATGCGCCGGCTCCAGGCCTTGGGGCGTAGTTTACTTCGGGAGTCGTGTAACCTGCACCAATCTCAAGGCCAAGCCCTGCCTTTACAGGGAATTTTGATTGCCCGAAAATCAGTTCATCTGCGTTAGCATAAGCCATTGAAGTGTATTTTTTTACCATTTTTGCTCCCTCCTCAGTGTTTGTGGAACTCCTCTCTTAATGCTGTGATATCTGTCTTACCTGCAACGATTGCGTCAGCAATCTTGGGGGCATCAGCAGCTTCTTCACCATAAACTCCAAGTTCATACTGAGACACGAAGTCCTGGTTCACAGCACCGCCACCACATGCGAATGGGAGCTTTATTCCCTTTTCAAGGAGCTTGTCATTAACTTCCTTGAATGCATACATGGTGGTTGTCATAAGAGCAGTACCTGTAAGCATCATTGGCTTCTCTTTTTCGACTGCAGCGATTACTTCGTCTACAGGAACATCTCTTCCAAGGTCAATTACCTCGTAGCCGTTTGCTCTCAGAAGGGCAGCAACAATGTTCTTTCCGATGTCATGGACGTCGCCTTCTGCAACATGGCAGACAACCTTGCCCTTTGGCTCGGGAACTTCGGTGGTCTGGCTCTTGCAGAAGTCGATTCCTGCCAGCATGGCATCAGCAGACATCATAACGTTCGGGAGGAAAATGATACCATCGTCGTAGAGCTGGGTTACAACTCCCATTCCTACCATCAGGGCATCATCGATAAGGTCGATTGGCTTCTTGCCTGCATCGATAGCAGCCTGGAGTGCGTCAACTACGTCATCCTCTTCTCCTTCATAGATTGCTTTTGCAACAGGATAGATGAGTTCGTCTTTGGGATAAAGCTCTTCTGCAGCTTCATCAGGGGTCATTTCCTTTTCGAGGGCAACGTTGTAGCGTACTAATATGCCGTCGATGTCTTCCAGTTTCAAATCCAACATATTTTAACCTCCATTTAGCAAAAGAGTCTCGGATTGCTCAGATCGTTGACTCTGCAAGTTACATCTCCCTGAAGTTTTTAAGCGCTTTTTACCAAACGCTTCTCGAATATAATGTCAGAGAATTCGAAAACCTCCAGATCGAATTCCTTCCATTGAGGGGGATTGGATAACTTTGAGTGGTGTACTGGTCATTCAGAAACCGGATTTCAGTCCTTTCTCTCGTTTTTCAAGCTTTCTGAAATTAGCTTTTGAGTTACTTCCCGTTTTTATCCCATTTTTGAAGCTATTTTCAGAAAGCTTTTAAATCGCCAGGTTAAGATATCTTCTATTTCCTATTTTCTATTTCCTGGCTCTAAAGGATCTTTTTCCAGTTAATTCTGATAAGTGTACTCCCTTTAGTATTCCGGGATGCACTTGCAGATCACAGTTAGATTTTATTGCATATACCTTCACCGATGTTAATTTTTGAATTACTATAATTTTATAATTCTCTTCTCAATTTTCTCTGCAAATGATTTTATTAAAAAGAAGTGTTTTTTTCGCTCTATTGATCTAAACAATGAGATCAAAATTTATGGGCCGATTATTTTCCATTCCATGAAAATTTTATTGCAGAGGGTGAAGATATGGAGGTTTTTATTTTGAGCGAGGAGGTTATCAAGTAGATTTGTTTTTTATTGTGGATTTGAAACAGGCAAAATGAGGTGATCAAAGTATATTTTTGAAAGCGTACAAGTGAAATGAATCTCCTGTTCAGTTCTCTTCAGGAATTCCCTAATTCCTTACTTTCGATGGGAATTGCGTGAGAGCTTCCATAACTCTAATCTTTTAATTCTCTGGAGTTTATTCACATTCGTTTTTTTGCCGTTTTTCAACTCTTTTTTAAACAGAGGCAAGCTATTTTCCTGGCAGGTTATTCAGTCTCTGTACTTAATTTCTTACGAAGCAGGCTTCTTTATCACTGTTTGAAATTCTGCTGTTAATCCAGGTCCAGTTTTCTACAGATAGCTGAAAGGGTACCTTACCTCTCTATCCGAGGGTCATCTTCCGGACAGGGGGCGATGACCATTTTATACTATATAATGTTTTTGTATGGCAGGTCAAGGCTATCCTGAACCGGACATATTTTTTCTCCTTCATTTATCTTCATCCATGCCGCAACGTCCTGAATCGGAAACTTTCGAACCGGAAACATTCTTCCTTCTGGAGTTTCCTTCTCCCTGCCAGGTTGAATAATGGATTATTCTTGCTCTATGGCTTAAGAAGGTTCAATAAAGAAGTCCTAAGTTATCAAATTCTGTCTTTATGACTTGCAGGCCTTCCTCGCAATCCTCAGGAGATTTGCCGCCTGTGATCACCAGTTTGCCAGAGCTGAATATGAGCACTACTACCTTGGGAGACTCAAGCCTGTAAACAAGCCCAGGAAATACCTCTGGCTCGTACTCTACGTTCTCCATACCAAAGGCTATAACAATGGTATTCAGGTTCAGGTTCGTTTTCAAATCAGCGGTGGCAACAATGTTCTGAATATGAACCTCAGGTTCTAGATTTATTTTTTCGCATCCAATGGACTTGAGCGTGTTAGCTAGATTGATTATGGCCATCTTAGCGTTCTTGACGGTCTTAGCTCCGGTACATACCACTTTTCCGGAGGTGAAAATCAGAAAAGCAGCTTTTGGATTCTCAATTCTGTAGACCAGGCCAGGGAACTTCGCTTTATTATATTCTGCTCCCTCCAGTCCGGCCTCTATCTTCAGCAGGTCGAAATCTTCCGCCAGGGTGGTGGATGCCACTACATTCTCTATAGTTATTGTATACTCCATACAACATATATCTTAAATGTTCTATTGAAGCTATTGTCGGTTTAAATCACAAAATGGTTAAAAATTAGTGGTTTGTATAGGGCAAACAGTCTAACGCAAATATCGTATAAATAGCAAAATTGGTCGCCTACCAGTACATGGTTGATGTTTTCATGATCAAGTTTCCAGTGTAATAATTATTTCATTTTCATGTGTTAAAACAGGTCTGCTGTAACAACCGAATTGCAGAGCTAAAGGCTTAGTAACATCATAAAGAGTATTCCAAAAAAGATGACGGCTTTTGTGAACTATTAAGGAAAAATTATAAATTTTGAAGAAAAGCTGTCTTTCTTTCAGGCATCTGCTTATTGCCATCCACAGCTTTAATAAGTTCGCCTCTGGGCATGGCGTTACCGCAGAAAATACCTCTACTCTTGATTGAGATTTTCTTTATTTTTTAAGGACTTCCATTTTAGGGATTGTGCGCAGAAGTTACACCTCCCTTTACAAGATTTTCCTGATGGCTGAAAGAAAGCTTAATGTGGTTTATGTGGTTGTGTGGTTTATGTGATATGGTTTATGTGGTTGTGTGGTTTATGTGATATGGTTTATGTGGTTGTGTGGTTTATGTGATATGGTTTATGTGGTTGGGTGATTTATGTGATATGGTTTATGTGGTTGGGTAGTTTATGTGGTTGGGTGGTTTATGTGGTTGGGTGACCTATGAATTCGGAGTTCAGCTCTTCTGCCTTATTTCTTATGCTTTCCAGAATCTACTCGGAAACAGAAATCGCTGTTTCGATGGAGATCTCCTGTGAAGTGATTTCAAATTAGGATGAATAGGCCGAAACTCCAGGCATTTGAATCGAGTTTTCCCTGTCCAGGGTTATTTTTCTCCTACTGGCTTCTTCCAGCAGTCCGAGGAATTTGTCTAAATTTTCTCCTCCCTGTCGGGCCGAAAAATGAATCATTCTTGCTCTGGGGTTTAATTTGCGAAGGAACAGGCAGATTTCCAGGAGTTCTTCACGATTATTTATAAGTTCAACTTTATTGATGCCCAGGACCTCAGCCTCACCTATCTGATTTTTCATGAAATTCTGCAGCTCGCCTGCCTCCTGACTCAGGTGACCAGCGTCCACAAGATTCACTATCGGGGCAAAAGTTATTCCCGGGAGTCCCATATTCTCAATATTTCTTTTTATTTGTCCAGGGGGAGTTATTCCTGTGGGTTCTATTATAATAGTGTCCGGGTTGTAAGATGCAATGAGATTTCTCAAGGTGTATTCCATGCTGATTTTCATGGGGCAGTAGACACAGTCACTTGTAATTTCCCTGGTTTCAACTTCCCCTTCCGAGATCGTGTCTCCATCGATCCCTATTTCTCCTGTCTCGTTAGCGATAACTGCCACTTTCTGTCCCTGTTTTCCCAGGTGTTCAACAAGTTTTCTTATCAGTGTGGTTTTCCCGCTTCCCGAGAATCCTCCGATTAACATACATTTCATGCCTTTACACCTTCCATAAGTTTTAAGAGTCCGAATAACTCTCTGGGTAGTGACAATGTCTCTATAGGGTGTCGAAAATGGAGAGACACTGCCACCAGTGTTTATGAACGTTTTTCCGGGGTTATCTCCAGAGGTCGTTATTCATTTTGACTCTATAATTAAAGATTCTCTCAATTGTATATAGCTTAACCGACACTGTTTTTTTATTGAGGCGCAATATTTTCTCCTTTTAAAAATAAGCTTTTCCTGAAATTTCATACTTGCCTGAATTTTCCAACACATTGCATTTTCAATATTACAAGAGGATAACAAAATTCCGGAGGCTAGAAAAAAGAAGTCATTAAATATTGAAGGGTATTGAAAATTTGAAGGCTTGACTTGCATATTTAGCATGAAAGTACGAAACAAAACTGGCTCTCCATGCTACTTTTGATTTTTTGCTCCTTATCAAATTTAAGCCTTCTATGGCAATTCACTGATTAGTTTAGTAATGGTTTGAAAAACCATAGTTAGGACAACCTTACTACCCAAGGTAATGACGAAGTCGATAGTCAGATTCGGTGCAAATCAATAAAAGAGCTTTCTTTTCAATATACTTTAAATATGATCTCCGCAATATACATTATATATTATCCAAAATTAAATATAATCCTCACAATATTAATTTAGTTCTGGTTGAAAATTATTCCCCGTTTTTAAGACGAGAGAGTTTTATCAATTGATACACGGATATATGTCTCGGAGCAGGATCCGAATAAGCAAGAATAAAATCTTAATTGCTTCTAATATTGATTAACGTGATACGTATCGTTGATATGAAACGCTTTTTATTTCAAATCTCTTGACTAAAGGCTGAAACTATGCTGCCTCCATGATCGTGGTGGGTTTTAGGGCAAATTCTGGTGAATTTGTTTCGGTTTAGACAATATATGAGTAATTGGAAGCTGATAAACATGAGTTCCCTTATAGACCTGATTTTTTTCTCTGAAAAAAGAAAAAATCTTCTTGTTCAGTTAGCTAACGGGCCGATGGATATTAACGAGATAAAAGAAGTTCTTAATGTAAACTCCTGTGCTCTAATGCCTCAGATTAAAAAACTGAAAGATATGGATATGATAGTGCAGAAAGGAAGTATCTACCAACTTTCGGACATAGGATCAGTAATCGTTGAGAAAATGCTCCCTCTTAAAGCTGTTCTTGATGTTTTTGATGGAAACAAGGACTACTGGTCAAAGCATGACAGGTCTCCTATTCCCGAACACCTGATTAAGAAAATTGATATGCTGGAAAAATGTAACCTGGACGAGCCTGATCTTGACCACCTTTTCGAGTTTCCAGGGTATTTGCGTGACAAGCTAAATGGTTCAAAAACGATAAAGTCCTTTTACTCTTATTTCTGTCCTGATTGCCCGTCGATCCATGCTGCCTGTGCGGAAAATGGGGCCGAAGTACACCTTATGCTCGATGAAAAAGTGTATAACAGATTTAAAAACGATTTTACAGAAGAATATAATGTGTTGCTTGAAAATAAAGTATCGCTTTATATCTACTCCGGCAAAATAAGGCCCTCTTCCTTCATGGTTACAGATAATTTCTTTATGCTGAAACTCTTCGGAAAAGAAGGGGAATTCGATCACAGGAAGATCACGAGTTTTACTCCAGGTGCCCTGGAGTGGGGGAATGAACTGGCTCAGTATTATATAGACCGTTCCACGAAGATTAATTATAACGATGAAGGTTAAGTGAACTACAAAGATCAGTTAAAACCGGAGATCAATTAAAAAATGTGAGGAAAAATTTATTTACTCACTAATTTCTTCTTCCTGATCACCATGCTTATGCTTTTCATGGTGTTCATGTTCATGGTGTTCATGCTCATGTTCGTGGTTATGTTCCGGCTCGATTTTATTTACTTTTATTTGTTTTCTCTCAAAGACCTCATGTACCGAATTTTTTACAGCAGCTTTAACAGCTTCCTTCTCAACGTTTGAGACCGCTGAAAGTATCTTGAGGGTAGGGGTAGCTCCTTCTTTTGATTTGATCACATCTTCCTGGGGCTCTTCATAATATATTGTAACACTCTGTTTCACGGTTTCTGACCCATTGTCCAGGAAAAGCTTGATGTGCCCTATAAATTCGGGATTTAGTTGCAGAACCTTCGCTTTTATTGTGTTCATCAGTTCGGTTGTTAATTCCCTGGCAGCCTCAGTGCTAAGATTTCCACTTTCAACCGCAAACTCTGCAGAATAACTGCCTACTTTTGAAGCTTCAATTGAACTTTCGGTCTCCTTAGGTGCAGAAGGTTCAGCTTTAGAAGGTTTTACTTCTTCTGTTATCTCAGCTCTCGGGGCTCCTTTGGATAGTTCTTCAAGATCCGGAAGCACTAATCGCATAAAATTCTCAAAGCTTTCACCTGTGTCTTTTCCTGAAAGCAGGACTACCCTGGATTTCGGATTCAGCTGCTGGACCGAGGCTTCAATAATTGGAATTTGAATAGGTTCTATCAGGTCTATCTTATTTATCCCGAGAATTTCCGCATCAATAATCTGCCTCATGGCAAATTCTTTTACTTCTTTCATCAAGTGCTTGAAACGGCTGCCGTCAATCAGGGTCACAAGAGGAGCGATTTTTACCTGCTCGCCAAGATTCATGAGTTCGATTTCTTTCTTTATTATATTCGGGAAGGCGATGCCTGTGGGTTCGATCATGAGGATGTCAGGCTTGTATTCATTTGCAAGATAAGTAACTGTTACCCTTAACCCTACTTTCAGAGAACAGCAGATGCACCCACTTGTGATCTCTTTCGTATCGAACCCGAACTTTTTTATCACATCCCCGTCAATGCCAACTTCCCCGATCTCGTTCACTATAATGGCAACTTTTTTCCCTTTCTCTGCCAGGTATTTGCCCATATTGATAATAGTGGTGGTTTTCCCGCTTCCCAGAAATCCCCCCACCACAATGACCTGCACGTTTTTTCCTCCCTTCATATCTTCTTGCTTATTGCTTATTTTTTCCTTTATCCGCTTTTAATCTCAATAAGCTTACCCTTTTTTACTTTCCTGCGACTGTCAGATTTTCCCATTTAAATCTATCATCAGGGCAGGCGTGCAGACAGCGCTGGCAATTTGCACCATCACAGAGGTCAGTTCTTATTTTTACGACTCCGTTTTCCTCCATTCTCAGGGCTCCGTTAGGGCAGACCTTTACGCACTTATGGCAGCCTTCACACCCCTCGATTACCATGGTAAGGTAAGTCCCGACCTTTTCCAGTACTTCAAGCCCTTCTTCTCCAAGTTCGGGAATATCCCTTTCAACCTGGCGGTCAATTTTGAGAATAGAGGAAGGCTCATCAATCATGGGCAATTTTTTCTTTTTCAGGAACTTCTTAAGCATCTTGAAAGCCATTCCTTCGTTCCAGTATGCAAGCTCCAGCATATAAGCTTCCTTAAAAGCCTCGGAGGTTGCAAACATTACATGGGTGCCCACTATATCCTTTGCAATTGCCTGCAGTTCCCAGAGCCTGTCTTCAGAGAGCAGGATTTCCCTGGCAACGATCAGGGAGGTATTTCCGATCTGGGAAACATAATTCGCGTTGTAAGGGATCATTCCCACCTTATGGGCTTTTGCAGCGTCCATATAAGTACCTGCAGCGCCTGACATGTGAGCTGTCTGTAGTTCTTCCATGTCTATGCCTGCAGCTGCACAGAGAGTAATATGCCCGGCCCGTAGTGCTCCTATGGCTCTCCCTGCTTCAATAAGATCTTTATTGGTAAATATGACTCCATCCTGAAGGTGAAGAATGCCATCCGGGGTCTGAATCTTTGGCAGCACAATTAGTTTATTTCTCATAGCTGTCTCTATAAGGGCAATAACTCCAGTGCCTGTGATGCCTTTTGCAGTGATCTCTCCCTTTTCCACTACTTCCCCGTTTTTAGGATTTACAAGGTCTCCCTTGATGGTATTCATATCCCGATCGAGTACATAGCAGCGTAGATTATTTCCCTCAAACTCCACGTCACAAATTGTGTGAGGGGAAGCAATGGACCCGCACTCTATCTCCTGACCTTCAAGGGCAGGACCTGCAGCGGCCGAACCTGTATATATAATGCCGTTTGCTTTAAGAGCCATTTCGGCATTTGTCCCATAGTCAGTTGCAATCGCTATGTCATTACTCTCAATCATGCCAGCCTTTACAATAAGAGCAAGAGCATCGGCTCCAACTTCGTGTTTAATTGCCGGGGGCACAAATAGTTTGCAATTTGTAGCTTCTTCAAATCCCTCTATTTCGGCCAGGGGTATTATGCGAGCATCCCTGTTTTGCTCTTCTATGTGATATTTTTGCTTTTTACGCTCTCCGGCGTATGCCAGGTCTTCGATTGGAATACCCTGGAAGATGGAAAGCTGAATTGGGTTCCCGCAAATTGAAAATTTTTCCATTTCTGCCAGGTTCACTCCAAGTTCAGCAAGAATATTTTTTACCGCGGTTGCCGAGAGCCCGTGGGCCTTGTCAAGCCCGTAGTGGATTGCAAAATCAAGATGATCCATTACGTTTGCTCCGGGCAGGGGATTTCTCAGTGTTATGACGGTTTTCTTAATCTCACCGGTCTCCAGGTCAATTTTCTGGGCCCTAAAACCGCTGGTTCCGAGGTCAATTGCAACTCCTATTCTCATATCTTAACCTCCTCCAAAAAAGTTTAAGATTTGTTAGCCAGTACGTTTTAGACATATTCTTAGTTTAATATATTTAGATAAGTATTATGTTGAATAAGATCTAAAGCTATTTAACTGAATTGTTTGTTCCGAACGACTCTCTTCAGTTTATAGTCTGTCAGAATCTGGCTCTAGAGTTTTCACTCCACCTGCCAAAAATAAAAAAATATGATGTAGAACACAATTCCAGGTACTCTAAAATTTTTAGAGCTATGGAATGTGTCCTTAAATATAAAGAAATTTTTGTGCCTTTTCAGGCGTAGTACTCGTCTCTTGCTGCGACCATGGCTTTGATGTTTTCGAGAGGGGTCATGGGTGCAATCCCACAGCCAGGTGCAAGCACATCTATGCCGCCTTCAAGAGCTACTTTTGCTTCAGCTTTTATCTTGTCAATAGGTCCAGGCAGCAGGGTAAAAGGACTGGAAACGTTTCCTACTAATCTTGCTCTGTCTCCAATGATTTTCTTTCCTTCCACTGCGTTACCGATCTTTTCTTCTACGCTGAGTCCTTCAAAACCGCAGTCTGCCATGTCGCTGAGGATCGCGTTAACCTTACCACAGATGTGGAGTACAGTCACGGAGTTAACGCTAGCGGAAAACTTCTGTAACCTTGACTGGAGAAACTGTCTAAATGTGTCAGGGCTCATGAGGTCAGGAGAAGCGACAGGGTCTGCAATAGCGATAACATCTGCACCAGCTTCAACCATTGCGTTTGCATAGGCGATTGCAGCTTCTGTGGCGATATCAAGAGCCTGCTCGAAGAGGTCGGTTTTTTTAATGGACCATTTCATGAAGGATTTTACACTTATCAGGTCGGAAGCTAGTGTAACCGGGCCTTCCATACCTCCGATAATTGGTACATCAGGTCCTACTTTTTCCCTGACAATTTTAATGGCTTCGAGAACGGCTGGAATTCTGCCTCTCTGCAGGAGATCTGCAGGGACGGCTGCGCCATCGAGGTTTTTGGGGTAGGGGCTAGCTGTGATAGACGGCTGCCTGTTCTTGGTACCCATGTTGATTTCACAGCCCATTGCTTCACCAAGCACGGTAAGACAGTAGGGAAGCCTTACAGCTTCAAGTCCACTAAGTTCATAGTTGGCAATTGCCAGTTTTGCCATAAGTTCAGGGTTGGTGTGGGCTTCAGGCCAGGCAGCTCCAACTTCATCCATGAGTTCTACAATCCCGGTCTGGGTTACGGAGCAGACAGGTACTTTGTCAACGGGCTTGCCTTCAAGGGCAGCTAAGAGTCTCGTTTTAAGTGTAAATTCGCTCATAGTCATACCTTTTTAAGTTGTCTCTATTTATTTTTATTAGAATTTTATTGCCTATTTGACAATATTATTGTTTAGACCTTTTAAATCCAAAAGGTTCACGCTCCGGAATGGAAAATCCAGAGTTTTGAAACACAGTTAAAATCTTAGGTTTTGCCTGGGAACTCAAAAATAAATTCGAATCTCCCTTTCCACCTCGCCCGAGCGGAGATAGAAACCAGGGTACTAAAAATAATTCTCAGGCTCCTTTGATTACATTAGAGTACGGGCATTTTTTTAGTTAACAACTTATAAAAGCTATTTGTCAAGAATATTTTTTTACCATATTTTTAATAAACAGGGTCATAAATTTCGACCTCGTTGTTCAGCTTTTATAATAATAGGATTCTCCACTTTTTCCCTCTGCTCCGTAATAGATCAGTTTTGATCTGGTAATGAATCAAATGAAATTTCTCTCTACCTTATTTCCTCTTTTACTTTGCTACCTCTCTTACTTTGGATTTCGAAATGTTTTTCAGAATCTATGTCAAGCTTCTTATTCTTGTATTACATTAAATCACAATGGGGATTCGATGGGGAAGAATCTGACTGGCGGTAACGGCAAGATTTGTTCTCCCCAGGGGAACGAGCATAGTATACCACTTTCGGGTTTTCTTCAAAAATTAGGGGTTGACGAAAACGGACTGAGTGAGCAGGAAGCTGCCAGTCGGCTCAAAGAATGTGGAGCCAATATTCTTGAAGAAACAGGAAAAGAGAGCATAATAAAAAAGTATCTCAGGCAGTTCCGGAATTTATTCTCTATCCTGTTAACTGTGGGATCGATTCTGTCTTTCATTGGAGAATACCTTGATCCCGGGCAGGGAAACCTGTATATAGGAATTGCTCTCGCAGGCGTTGTAGTCATCAATGGAACCTTTACATTCATACAGGAGTACCAGGCTGAAAAAACAATGGAAAGCTTTCGTCAGCTTCTTCCGCCCCATGCCAGAGTCCTGAGGGAAGGAAAGGTAAAGGATATTCTGGCATCGGAGCTTGTTGTAGGAGACGTCATTCTTCTTGAGGAAGGAGATAAGGTTCCTGCAGATGGGCGTTTGATTGAAATTAATACTCTGAAAGTGGATTACTCGGCTATTACTGGCGAATCCGAGCCTCAGCTTCGGTCCCTTGAATGCACTCATCCAAATATGCTGGAGTGCAGGAACATGGTCTTTTCAGGGACTCTGATACAGAGCGGGAATGGAAAAGCTGTTATCTTCGCTACGGGACAAAATACTCAGATCGGAAGCCTTGCAACACTCACACAACAGACTTCAGGTGTGGATACTCCCATTCGAAGAGAAATAAATTATTTCATAAAAGTCATATCTACAATTGCGATTTCCCTTGGAATAACCTTCTTTATACTTGCTTTTCTTCTTCAGGATGTTTTTCTTGCAAGCCTGATCTTTGCGATTGGAATTATTGTTGCCAATGTGCCTGAAGGGCTTTTGCCCACAGTTACTCTTGCCCTTAGCCTTGCTTCCAAGCGAATGGCCTCTCGGAATGCCCTTATAAAACAGCTTGAGTCCGTAGAAACTCTGGGCTCGACAACGGTTATCTGTACGGATAAGACAGGTACCCTGACTCAGAATAAGATGGCAGTAAACTCTATCATGATTGGTTTTGAATGTCTCGTTCTCGAAAACCCTGCCAGCACTAAAAAAACAACTACAGAGCAGGATATCGGCGAAAGCACAAACAAAGCGGATGTGGAAAAACTTGCGGATTCAGGGGCAGAAAGATTCTGTGCTCTAAAAAAACCTGTATGGGAACCTGAAAAATTGCCATCTGTTTTCATAAGAGTTGCGGGACTTTGTAATAATGCAAAACTTCGCGAGTCTGCCCCGGGATATGCCGGTGACCCAACTGAAGGTGCACTTCTCGTTTTTGCAAATGGCCTGGAAGATATGAGAAAGCTCAAGAATGATTACCCGAGGCTGGAAGAGTTCCCCTTTGATTCACTTACGAAAAGAATGGAAGTTATCTGCCGCACTCCTGAAGGAAAACTTGAAGTTTATCTCAAGGGTGCCCCGGAAGTAGTTGTGAAAATGTGCAGTTCATCCCTGGATTCAAGAGGAATCCGGAAACTGGATGAAACTGAGCAACAAGAGCTTCTTAACCGGCACCTGAGCCTTGCAAAAAAAGGAGAACGAATTATAGCCCTTGCTTACAGGCAGATCGAAGAGCTAGGGGAATATACAGAGGACTTTATCTTCCTGGGATTTATAGGAATTGTAGATCCTCCGCGCCCTGAAGCCAGAGAAGCTATAGCAAAGTGCCATACAGCCGGGATCAAAGTTGTCATGATTACAGGCGATCACCCTGTCACCGCAGAATCAATAGCAAAGGACGTGGGGCTTGCAAACTCAGGAAACCTTGAGATTATTACCGGAAATGAGCTGGCAACGCTATCACGTGCAGACCTTGCTTCAAGATTAAAAAATCCGAGCATTGTCTTTGCCCGCACTTCTCCTGTACAAAAACTGAAAATTGTACAGCTCTTTCAGGCCGAAGGGGAGATAGTGACCATGACAGGAGATGGAGTTAATGACGCTCCTGCGATCAAGAATGCGGATATGGGCGTTGCTATGGGCAGCGGCACGGATGTAGCTCGCGAAGCTGCAGATATGGTACTCCTTGATGACAATTTCGCTACGATTGTGAATGCTGTAGAAGAGGGCAGGACGGTTTTTGATAATATTAAAAAATTCATCGTATACATTCTTGCCAGCAATATTCCTGAGATCCTGCCTTTCATAGCCTTCGTCCTCTTTGCCCTGCCCCTTCCCATGCCTGTACAGCTTATCCTGGCAATCGACCTGGGAACGGATATGCTGCCTGCGATTGCCCTGGGAAAGGAAAAAGGGGAAGGAGATATTATGAAAAGACCTCCAAGAGCGAGAGAAGAAAAGCTTTTGACCCCTCCTCTGCTCTTTACAGCTTATGCAGTAAAGGGTCCTGTAGAAGCTATTGCAGGCTTTTTCTGCTATTTTGCCGTTCTTTTTGAGGGGGGCTGGAGTTTTGGCGAGCAGCTTGCAAACAACAATCCCCTTTACATGCAGTCAATAACCGCCTTCTTTTCAGCAGTGATTATATGCCAAATTGCTAATGTTTTTGCTTCCCGAACCCGGTATCAGTCAGTCTTCTCAATGGGTTTATTTAGTAATCGTACGGTCCTGGTAGGAATTGCAAGTGAACTCTTGATTCTGGCATTTATTATCTGGAATCCGTCGGCAAATCTTATTTTCAATACTTCTCCCCTTGACCTCAGATATTTGCTAATTGCTGTTCCTTTTGCGATTTTGTTGCTTGGAATCGATGAGTTAAGAAAATATCTGTTGAGAAGGAATGTAAGCTGGGTAACCAGATACCTTAAGTGGTAAATCAAAGTTACAAAAAGCGGGATTTACAATGAAAATTGTAATGCTGGTCAGGGTAGCAAACAGAAGTAAGTCCTGGGGTCAGGGTAGCAAACAGAAATGATTCCTGGTTTTTTCTTCGTTTTACAAAGACATATTATCTCATTTTTAATATATATTACGAACTATAAAATATCTGAACTCCATGATTTGTATCTTTTTTTTAATAATAAAGCACTAAAATTAGTATTATTTTGCAAATAATTGATTTTTAAACCTTTTTTTCTATTAAAAACTCTAATGTCTACTTATAATTGTCATAGTAAATGTTATTGTCCTTTAATTTTGATTTAAGAAATCTAATTTTTTATGACTTATTGTAGAAAACTTTTATATAGATTCCAATTTAATTTCATCTGTCAGTATTATTACATTATAATGTTCCCTGCAGATCCGACCCATATCTTACCTCTGGTTTAATTAACCCGAAGCCCCAGCACCGAGCTTAAAATATGAACGTTAGTAGAAAGATCCTTGCTATTATCTATATCATCTTTGCTCTTCTCATTTCAGTTGTTATTTTTGCGTCCCAGAGCATTCTCGGTTCCACTTTTTCCGACTTGCAGAAAAAAGAGGCAACTGACAATGTAGAAAAGGTAGAGAACATGATTGACCTTCAGATCCTACAGCTTGAGAAGATTAATTCTGATTTCTCTTCAAGAGACGATGTCAGGAACTTAATGTTTAATCAGGACCCTAAAAATCTCAGCAGTGGAACTTCACTCGGTGACATCTTTTCCATCAGTGGGTGTGATTTTATTTTCCTGGTAAATAATTCAGGGTATATTGTGTATTCTGAAATTTCGGATCCCGAGTCTTCTACTAGCGCTTCCACTCTTAATGGTTCTACTCTTAATGGTTCTACTCTTGATGGTTCTACTCTTGATGGTTCTACTCTTGATGGTTCTACTCTTGATGGTTCTACTCTTGATGGTTCTACTCTTGATGGTTCTACTCTTGATGGTTCTACTCTTGATGGTTCTACTTTTGATGGTTCTACTTTTGATGGTTCTACTCTTGATGGTTCTACTCTTGATGGTTCTACTCTTGATGGTTCTACTTTTGATGGTTCTACTTTTGATGGTTCTACTCTTAATGGTTCTACTGTTAATGGTTCTACTGTTAATGGTTCTACTGTTAATGCTTCTACTGTTAATGCTTCTACTGTTAATGCTTCTACTGTTAATGCTTCTACTGTTAATGCTTCCTATCTTCCCATAGTCCGTCAGAGAATTAATGACGGCAGTTTCCTCTGTAAAGGGACTGAAACTTCTTTAAAAGGTCTGTTTCTGCTGAAAAATGGTCCTGCAATAATCTCCAGCCAGCCTGTGTTCGCTGCACCAGATAATACAGAAAGCTCAGGTACAATCATTCTTGGAAAATATCTTGATTCGAGCTTTATCGAATCCATTCAGGAAAGTACAGGAAGTGCATTTACACTTTACAGTTTCAACAAAGCGTCCTCGGATCTTCTGCAGGCTTTTTTTGAGAACCCTGGTCCGAATTTCACATATACGGTAACTGGAAAACACATCACATGTTATTCCGTGCTTGAGGATCTTTCTGGAAGCCCAGCTATTGTAATCCAGACTGACGCAGACAGCAGTATCTATGCAGAGGGTCAGAAGGCTCTACGATACATAGTGTTTTTCCTTCTGTTCGCAGGCCTCACGATTGGGGCAAGTTGCAAGTTTCTTCTTGATAGGGAAGTTGTATCCCGAATAGTTGCAATTGATAATTTTGTGGAGAACGTAAGACTGAATGACAATTTCTCCGAACGATTTTCTATGGATGGGGATGATGAGCTCTCAAGGCTGTCCGAGGGAATAAACCAGACTCTTGACCGCCTGAGAACTACTTCTAATGAATTTAAAGCCCAGGAACACGAAAAAAAGCTAATCCTTGATTCTCTCAGTGAACTGGTAGTCTTTATGGACTCCGAGTTGAAGATAATCTGGCTAAATAAAGCAGCTCTTGATTACATGGGCATGAAAATGGATGATGTTATCGGGCATCGTTATCAAGATATGTATATTTTATATAAAGAAAACCCGGGTAAATCTCCGGTACTGAAAGTACTGGAATCCGGGAACGAAGAGTTTGGGGAAGTGGTTACGCAGGATGGAAAGGTCTGGACGGTCACTGCGATTCCTATAAAGAACGAAGACGGCAGAATAACCGGTGTCCTGAAAACAGGGCTTGATATTACCGTACACAGACGTTCGGAAGAAAGACTAATTCAGGCAAAACTGGAAGCTGAAGAAGCCAACAATTCCAAAAGCGAATTTCTTACAAATGTGAGCCATGAGTTGCGAACACCTTTGAATTCCATTATAGGCTTTTCGGATATTCTTCTTGATGAAGTTTTTGGAGAACTTAACGAAAAGCAGTTCCGATACGTAAGCAATATCTCTACCAGTGGGAAACATTTGCTGGTACTTATAAATGATATCCTTGATCTCTCAAAAGTAGAAGCCGGGAAAATGGAACTTCACTACAGTGAATTTTCCATTGATTCCGTTTTTGAAGAAGTCAAAGCCGTTCTCTCTCCTCTTATACAGGTAAAATCTCTTGAAGTAACTTTTAATGTAGAATCCGACTTTACAACGCTTGAAGCCGACAGAGGCCGCCTAATTCAGATTCTTTACAACCTCGTAAGTAATGCAATAAAATTTACCCCAAATGGTGGAAAAGTCTCGGTATATTGCAAAGAAAGCGGAAATCGAGCTCTTATTTCAGTCATAGATACCGGTATAGGCATTTCTGCTGAAGACCAGGTGAAGCTTTTCCAGCCCTTTACCCAGCTCGATGCCTCAACAGCCAGGCAATATTGCGGCACAGGGCTTGGGCTTGCTCTTGTAAAGAAAATCGTGAACTTGCATCAGGGAGATATCTGGGTTGAGAGCGATCCTGGGAAGGGCAGTAACTTTACCTTTGCACTTCCTCTCAGGAAACCTCTGGAGCTCAGGAAAGCCCGCGAGATTGGAATTGAAGATGTAATCATAGAATTCGAGATGAATAAAGCATCAGCTCTTTCAGTAAAAGAAAATGTCGAGAATTTGCAGGAAGAAGTAGAGCTGCCCGAAATCTGTCCCTCTGAAAAGGGAGATGTTAAGCAGGAACTTATTCTGGTAGTTGATGATGACAAAAGTTCCAGTGAACTTCTCTCCATTATCCTTAAGGACGCAGGATATAGTGTGGCTCTCCTTTATAGTGGAAAAAGAGTTCTAGAAGTTGCAAAGAGTCTGAAACCTGATATTATTACTCTGGACGTCTTCCTGCCGGATACCAATGGCTGGCTTGTCCTGAGGCAGCTAAAGAATGACCCTTACACGGCTTCTATACCTGTGCTTATTATCTCCATGACCAATAATAATGAGCTTGGAATTACCCTCGGAGCAACCTACTCCTTTGCAAAGCCGGTAAAAAGAATCGAACTGGTAAACTCTCTCAGAGAAATTACTGGAAAGTTCCGATTCGAATCTCCTAAAGTTCTTATAGTAGATGACGATGAAAATACTGTAGAACTGCTGAGTTCGATGATTGAGCCCGAGGGCTTTGAGGCTATAAAAGCTTACAGCGGAAGGGAAGGCCTGCAGAATCTTTTCTCAGAGTATCAACCCGATATTCTGATTCTTGACCTCATGATGCCGGAAGTTAGCGGGTTTGATGTTATATCCAGCATGAGGGCCGATGTACGCACAAAAGATATCCCTCTTATTGTATGCACTTCTGGCGAGCTTACTGAGAAGAATCTCGAGGAACTGAACAGTGAGCTAAAAGTACATCTTATTTCTATTCTGAAGAAAGGCACTTTCGGAAGAAAAGAGTTAATTAATATAATAAAACAATTAGCTATGCTGAAGAGGCGTAATGATGAAAAAAATCCTGATTGTCGAAGATAATCCCATGAACATGGAACTGATCCTGGACCTTCTGGAATTCTACGGACATAACATAACTAAAGCCGAGGATGGAGTAAAGGCTCTTGAACGCCTTGCTGAAACAAAATTCGATATTATCCTGCTGGATATGCAACTTCCGAAGATGGACGGACTTGAGGTTCTCGATCGAATTAAGAAAAATCCTGCGACTGCAGATATCCCTGTGATAGCGGTTACTGCCCATGCTATGAAAGGCAGTGAAGAACATTTCATAGAAATGGGCTGCGTGGATTATGTCTCCAAACCCATAGATATCCACAAATTCAGGGCTCTGATAGATAAGTATCTGGGAGAGGACTCATCTTAACTTCAGAAGGGCAGTTATAGTTTCTCCAGTTGTGTGGACCTGTCTTTATAGTATGAAAAGAGTTCTTCGCACCATTTCAGTGCACTCTCGTCAAAACTCATCAGGCGTTGATGGTCAAACTTTCCCTTCTTGTCGAAAAGCACAAGCGAGCAGAAACGCTCTGTCACTACGTCTTTCAGGGTTACGCTTTTTTCACAAGTGTAAATCTCAACATTTTTCGATTCTAGGAGAAACTTCAGGTCCTCATAATAATCCTTTTTCATCCTGTCAAAAACGGGTTCTGTCAGGATAAGACATATCTCAGCCTCTTTTCTTGCAAGTTCCAGGTACATCTCAACGTGAAGAGGGTTGAAATAGGAGAGAAACATTTTTACGTGTTTTGATTCCAGAAGGTTGCTTCTGAAATCTTCAGGAATTTCAAAAAGCCGGTTAAGGTCGGGTTCAAGCATGAAATAGTTCCCTAATTCCTCAATTCTGTTAAGGAGATATTCGGGAATTGCGGTAAAGTCATGGTTTGTCCAGTAATCGTAATTTTCCTCAAAGACCCTTACGGTGTTCAATAAAGGCTCCATCTTTTCGACTACTATCTCTCCTATCTCAGAGAGCTTGTAGGTGTTCCTATCGTCCTGTTCTATCAGGCGTCCTTCTTTTAGTTTTTTGATCTGGGGCATTATCGATGTTGAGTTGACGTTGAGGGCTGTTTTTATTTCGTCTCCGGTCTTTGGCCCTTCTTCTAGCAGGAGTAATACATCCTTTCTTTTTTCTGAAAGAAACGCCAGATCAATAAGTGATGTTTTCATTTTGTTTCATCTCCCCGGGAAAGTTTTATATTTAGAAGAGATATTTCCCCTTTATTTCTTTTCAGAAAGCAGTCTGAGTTAGCAAAAAATTCTTTCTTCCTCCTGAAGAACTTTGAAGGAACTTCTCGCAACATTATTGCGCTACTTTTCAATTGATCCTTTATATTTTTTTCCAAAAAAACCTTATTTTTTCCCCTTAGCTAATACATAACCCACATACTTTGAGGTTGATTTTTTTCGGAAGAAAATTTTTTTGCTTTTTCCCAGTCTTTTGAACCGGTATCGGATCTTTTTGCTTAAGAGGTAGTACTTCAGCATTTTCGAGATCGTGTCTATAAGGTACTCTACAAAGCTCCAGGTGCCCCCCATCGCTTCTGCCATGTATTTTGTTTCCTGAAGGTACCGGATAGGTTTGCACATTCTTACATTAACATCTTTCAGGCCTGCTCTTTCAAGTTCTTCTTTCCATTTTTCCGGTGACAACAGGGAAAACGGAAGTCCTGTTATTTCTCCAATTATTTTTTCGGCTTGAGCGATTTCTTTGGCGGCTTTAGCAGGAATCTCCTTTTCTCTATACATTTCGTTCATCCCCACATAAGCCCCCGACCTCAGAACCCTTGCGAATTCTTTGAAAGCTATTCCCCTTTCTAAAAACTGGGACACAAACTCTGTTATCACCGCATCGAAAGTCCCTGCTTCAAAGGGCAGGGCGTGAGCATCCCCTACGATGAATTTTGCTTTGTCTGAAACTCCCTGTCTTTTTGCCCTTTCTTTTGCTTCCTCAATAGAAAGTTTTGCAATATCAATTCCTACTACCTCACAGCCAATTTCTCTGGCAAGGTAACAGGCAGAAAAACCGCTTCCACATCCCACCATCAGGACTTTTTTCGTAGAGTCAATCCTGCATAATTCAGCAAGTTTTCTGGTAGAGGTAAGGCCACCTACATGATAATAAGGTACTCCCAGATAACTCATAAAGTCGTAATAGCCCAGAGCTTCGGCTTCTTTAACTGAAAGTTTTAGTTCTCTGTGTGGAATGTATCTCTCTGCCTGCATATCAAATCTGCCAGTTCCTGAACTAATTTAGCATTCCAAATGATATCAGTTTTCATTTTCCTTATTTTTTACCAGGGCAAAGATTCCACGCAGGATTTCTTTCGGAGAGGGAGGGTTTCCAGGAATTTTTATATCCACAGGCAGGATTTTGTCAACTCCTCCAAGTACGGCATAAGAGCCCTTGTAAATCCCTCCGTCGCAGGCATCATCTCCGACTGCGACCACGAATTTGGGAAAGGGCATGGCTTCATAGGTTTTTAGAACGGCTTCGGCCATATTCAGGGTGACTGCGCCTGTAACCAGCAAGACATCAGCATGCCTTGGGGAAGCCACAAAAGAAATACCAAACCTCTCAACATCATAGTGTGGGGCTCCAAGGTTTGAAATCTCAATTTCTGTTAAATTGTCGCTGCCTGAATCCAGTTCGCGGATTGCAAGGCTGTGCCCGAAAACCCTGTTAACTTTAGTTCTCAGTTTGGAGCCTAGAGCTTCAAGTTCACTATCAGAAAACTCAAGTTTTTCCGTTACTTTCGGACGGAAGACGTATGTAAGTGGGTTTACCATTCATTTCACCTCAGAGATCAGTTCCAGCATAGGAAAGGTTAAAGCTCTTATTGATCAGAGGAAAATCAGGAACAATATTCCCGATCACTGCATGTTCTATGGCCTGCCAGTTGCAGAAAGAGGCGGTTCTCACCTTATAGCGGTCGGTTATCCCGCTTCTGACATAAACCCAATGAAGGTTCTGTCCCCGTGCAGCTTCAACCATTGAAAGAGCGTATCCATCTGGAATATTTGAAATTGAAAATTCGGTTGTTTCGGCAATGATTGCGCCTTCCGGGATTGACGCTATAAGCTTCTTTATCAGGAAAGCTGAATTAAGAACTTCGGCAGCTTTAATCTCAAACCGAGAAAGGACATCGCCTGCCATTTTAATTGCTCTTTCCGGAGGTATATCTTTGTATATACCGTAGGGATGGTCAAGTCGGACATCATATGTAGCTCCGGCCGCCCGAGCAATAGGGCCTGTAAGATTAAGCGGAGCGATCAATTTCTTCTTTAAAACTCCGGTTGTTGAGAATCTGTCAATAAGTGATGAGGAAGTATAAACAGCGGTAATCGCGGATTCAAATTGTGGTACAAACATTTTCAAATAAAGGTCTAGTTTTGAAAGAGCCTCGCCTGAAATCTCCTTTTTTACTCCTCCTAGATCTATAGTGCCTCTCATAAATCGGGAGCCTGTGAGAAACTCGTTTTGCCTGAAAATATTTTCACGGAGGATAAAGAAAGGCGTTGTCATTCTTGGGAATCCTATATCGGTAATCATGCCCGAGAGATCTCCCATATGCGAGTAAATGCGCTCGAGTTCCAGGAGAATAGCCCTTAAGTAGTTCGCTCTTTCCGGAATTTCAATTCCCGTAATTTTTTCTACGGATGTACAGAAGGCAACGGCATTGGCAACGGTTTCATCTCCACTTATGGCCTCAGCAATCGGGACACAGTCAGAGGGACTTTTTCCCTCGGCAAGCTTTTCGATTCCCCGGTGTTTATAAAAGAGCCGGATTTCGAGATTGAAGATTGGTTCTCCGATGACACTGAACCTGAAATGTCCAGGCTCAATAATTCCTGCATGTACAGGCCCAACAGGGATCTGGTAAACGCCTTCGCCCTCTACCTGTTTAAAAGGATATGCTTCCTCCGGGCTTTCAACAGTCTGGATTTTCCCGTTTTTAAAGGATTTAAGGAGAGGATGAAAGCCTTCAGGATAGGCCTCATGTAAAAAGAGTCTTCTTTTGTCAAAAGCATCTGTAAATTCTATCCCAAATCCGTCCCGGATTTCCCGTTCATACCAGCATGCCGAAGGAAAAACCGTGGCAATAGATGTAGTTTCCTTTCTGACATGCCGCATAAATGCAAATACGTTAGTAGAACTGTTCATTCTGAAAATATAAAAGAGAGTAAAACCAGGTTTTCCTTCAAAATCCTGAACGCAGAACAGACTTATCAGGACAAAACCCTTCTCGGAAAGCGCAGGTACGGTTTTTAAAAACTCTTCTTCTGCCAGGGGAATATAGAATTCATTATTTTTTCCCCTTTCGATCTGCGGCTCTTTACCTGCAATGTCAATCATTAAATCCATAGCGTACAGGGTTGCCAGAACCGAGGGAGTCTCCAAAACTGCAGAATTACCTGAAATCTGGTAATTCCCTCTTAATTTCGGGCCTGCCGGCATCAGGGAACTTACTGTGTCTTTGTTTGAACTCATCTTCTTTTTGCCTCCCATTCACAGGTATCCAAGTTCGTACACGATTATGTTCAACAGGTTTTCCAGAGGTTCCGGAAAGACAACTCCAAGGGCAAGAATTATGAAAAGAATGGATATGATTGGAAATTTCATACCGTTTCGGACTACATAGGGAAGAAGCAGAGCTTCCGGTCCTTCGGTTCCAGCATCTTTCGAGCTCTGGGTAAAGGCTTCGATTAAAAATCTTGCAAATGCAGCCGATGCTATGACCAGGAGGAGGAGAACTGCAAAGACAAGCGGTTTCGAAAATCCGAAAGCTTCCAGCAGGATAAAAAACTTGGCCGAAAAAATCGGGAAAGGAGGCATGCCTATGATTGCAAAACTACCAATAACAAAACCCCAGCCTGCAATGGGCTGAAGTGAAAAAACATCTTTTATGTCCTTAATCAGGTTACTTTCGTATTGCCTGTGTAGAATGCCTGCCGAAAAAAAGAGTGAGGCTTTGGTCAGTGAGTGGGCAAGGATATAAAAAAGTGTCCAGAAGAGAGCAAGAGGCGTTCCAATCCCTATTCCAAGGAGGAGAATGCCCATGTGTTCCACACTTGAAAATGCAATCAGCATCTTCAGGTTTTTCTGCAAAAGCATATTCAGGACCGCAACTGCGACGGTAAGCAGACCAAAACCCAGGAGGAACTGAGATACCATAGTTTCGGCCTGAGTCTGCCTGACAATTGCGTACATCCGCAGAATTCCATACATGCCTATATTCAACAGGACTCCGGATAAGATGGCGCTTACTGCTGAAGGGGCTTTTGAGTGGGCATCTGGAAGCCAGGTATGAAAAGGGAAAATTCCAGATTTTGCTGCAAACCCGATAAAAAGAAACACAAAACTTGCAGTCAACATTTTAGGGGACAGGATGGCTGCATTTTTAGCCAGCATTGTCCAGTTAAGAGTCCCGCTGCTCAGTACTTCCCCGGAAAGTGTGTATAAAAAGATCAGTCCTATGAACGAAAAGAGCATGGCTCCCGAGGCTATGAAGATGTATTTGATGGCTGCGTCGATGTTTTCTTTGGCAGACAGGATTGCTACGAGTGCGGCTGAAAAAACTGTTGTCAGCTCGGCAAAGATCCAGAACAGAGCAAGGTTGTCCGAAAAGAAAGCCAGGGTCACTGTCGTAAGCAGGAGGCTGAAAACCATATAGAAGATCTTCAGGTTATTCCTGTGCAGTTCCTGGGCCTGCATCAGGCTCTCCACGTAACCATTTGCATAGACCGAAGCCAGGAAGAACAGCAAGGCTGCAATCAGAGCTTCATATAGGCTGAGATGGTCCACATAAAAGTATTCACTTCCGGTTTCAAAAATCGGGACTGTGGTAGTGAGCAACACATAAACCCCGATTGCAAGAGACGCAAGGGTGTGTAGAATAAAGAAGGCATTCATTGCCCTATGAGACTTTGAAAGCATGATAAGGGCAAGAGCTATAGCTCCCACAGCCAGATAACTGAATATTATCATTAATCTTCCCTCCCTGACCAGATTCTAAGTGTCTGGAGGCGCTGGTGATATTCTTCAATTGTAGAATCGATGCCAATTGCCAGGATAGTTGTTAACAGTACAAGGATCATCAGGTCTATTACGATCAGGATTTCTATAATAAAAGGGAGATCCGCAACAAAAATCCCGAAAAGAAGAACCCCGTTTTCCATTGTCAGGTAACCGATGGCTTTTGTAATCACTTTCCTCCGGCTGAATATCACAAGCATACCCATGAGAGTCAGCGATAAACCTATAACAGCCCCCATGAAAAACAACTTGCCCAGTATAAATTCACTGAAAAAGCCTGAGAGAAAGACATAGGCAAGCAGGATCAGGCCCATGCTAACAATGAGGGACGCTGTTGGTTCCAGGTAATTAAACTTCAGGTCCCTGCTAATCTTGATTTTTTCCCCGATAAGGTTTATAAAAAGGGGAATTAGTAGTACCTTGCTTACAAGTGTAAGAACTGCGATCGCAAGCAGTGTTTGGCTGCCCTCGATCAGATAGAGAAATACAGCGATCAGGACCAGTAGTAAGGACTGGACAGCGTATACGTTCAGCAGAGAGGCAATATTCCTTGTGGAAAGGGTAAAAGCTGCAGTGATCAATACAAAGACAAAGAGAATCCTGATTATGTTTTCTAGAAATGCTGGATCTGCCAGGAAAGGAGATATCATGCAAATACCTCCATCAGGATGGTAAGTGCGGAAAAGAAAAACGCCATCATATAGAAGCTGGGCAACCTGAAAAGCCGCATTTTTGCAATGGAAGACTCAAAAAGGCCTATTAACCCTGCAAGCAAGCTCGCTTTTACAAGGAAATAGAGGCATGAGACTGCAAGGCCTGCAAAGGTAATCTCGGTTGAAAGCCCCCAGGGGGCCAGAATATTTATCAGGACTGCCATCAGGAGTGTCTGTTTAACGGCATGGGCAAGCTCTATTAAAGCCAGGTTTTTCCCGGATTGCTCCAGAATCATGGCTTCGTTCATCATGGTAAGTTCAAGATGCGTTGCAGGGTTGTCCACAGGGATCCTTCCAGTCTCCACTATGATAATGATAAAAAGGGAAATCGAAATAAGGGTAAGGGTTGGGCTTTCCGGAATCGTTGACCCGGCAGTTATTGCAAACATCTCATGAAGATTTACGGTTCTTAAGACATATGCAAGTGCAGCAAAGGCTATGACCATCGTAGGTTCAATGACTGCCGAGAGGCTCATTAAGCGGGAGCTGCCCATGCCCCCGAAAGTGCTGCCAGCATCAAGCCCGCAAAGTGCCGTAAAAAAACGTTCTATTGCGAGCAGGTAGAGGAAAACTATTATGTTTCCGATTCCTGCAGGGGTATCAGGGATAAAGGCTATGGGGACAAAGAGTGAGGCCAGAAGAAGAACTGCCAGGTTGAGGTAGGGAGTAATTCTCATGATTCCGGAAGAGTTAGGTGAGTACACAACCTCTTTTTGCATAAGCTTGCGTAAATCTAAATAGTTCTGCAGGAGACTCGGACCTTTTCTTCCCTGGGCGGATGCCTTGACTTTTTTAATCAGGCTCATGAAAAGTGGGGAAACCAGCAGGATAAAGCTCGTATTTAGCAGGGCGAATAAAAGGAATGAAGCATTCATGCGAAATACCTCGTAAATGTCATCAGTGTTAGTACCGCAATGAAAACGTAGAGTACATAGGTATCCAGCTTCCCATTCTGCATTCTGGAAACCTGGGAAGAGACAAGGTTGACTGCATAGGCTACAGGAATATACAGGCGCTCCTCAAAGAATTTAATCAGGTGAATTCTGGCAGTTCCATTCTTAAAAATGCTTTCTTTAGTATCTGAATATGTTCTTGTACTGGAGACCTCAGTCCTGTAAATCTTTTTGAAAATTATCATAAGAGGCTCCGAAAAACCTGTAGAAGTGTATTCCATCGTAGGGTGCTGGGTCAGGATTCCGCAGCCCCAGGTTTCTTTGCTAATCCTTGTTTTCGAAGGGCCGGAATTGCGAACCACAAGCCATACAAGTCCGCAAGCTCCGACAAGAATCAACCCGAGAAGCAGCATGTCCGGGATCCCGAGGTCAAAGCCGAGCAGAGCCAGAATCCTGGACGAAAATAGCCCTGAAAGGATACAGAAAGCTGCAGGCACAGCTTCTCCGAACAGCATGGGTTTCGGGACTTCGTTTGCTTCTTGTGCACATTTTGTCCTCGGAAGAGCAAGGAAGGTAATTCCGAAAAGCTTTACAAAAAGAGCTGCTGCAAGCGCACTGGTGAGAGCAAAGACCGATAGGGTAATAATTAGAAGTACCTTTAGTAGAGGGTCTGGAAGCTCCGAGGAATAAAAGTAAGCCTGAAAAAGCATCATCTCACTTACAAAGCCGCTTGTTGGAGGAAGGCCTGCAATTGAGACCGATCCGATCAGAAAAAGAGCAGTGGTATGGGGCATACGTTTTATAAGGCCTCCGAAGGCTTCGATGTTCCGTGTGCCAGTAGCATGGACCACTGAACCTGCGCCCAGAAAGAGCAGACTTTTGAAAAGGGCGTGATTAAAAGCATGGAAGCAGGCTCCTGCAAGGCTTAAGAGCGCAAGGGTCTCAAGCCCTTCAAGTTTAAATATCAGATACAGGCCAATTCCTGTGAAAATGATCCCGATATTTTCTATGCTGCTGTAAGCAAGTAGCCTTTTTATATCGTTTTCTTTAACGGCGTAAATAACTCCCAGTACGGCTGAGAGAGTCCCTGCTATAAGGATCAATGTACCCCACCAGAGTTCTGGGGTGGAGACCAAGAGCAAAAACCGCAGGAAGCCATAGATTGCAACCTTCAGCATAACGCCTGACATCAGAGCCGAAATGCTAGACGGGGCTGCAGGATGAGCATAGGGCAACCATTTGTGGAAAGGAACAAGTCCAGCTTTGATTCCGAAACCTGTAAAGAGACAGAGGAAAGGCAAAGTCAGGTCATTTGCCGGGTAATCCAGTGGTCCGAACTCGGCAGAGCCCGTCAGCCTGAACAGACTTATAAAACCCATAAAAAGAAAAGCTGTACTCAGACTTGTCATTATAAAGTAGAAGAGCCCTGCTTTTTTGTTTTCTTCCGAGGAATAATCGTGGAGTACCAGCATTAAGGAAGACAGAGACATTATTTCCCAGAAAACCAGGAAACCCACCATATTTCCTGCAAGTACGACCATCAACATGGCAAGGATAAAGAGGTTTGTAAGGGCTGTCTGAAGATCTTTTCGGGCTTCACTTTTAGCGTGCTCCACATATTCAACGGAATATATTGAAACCCCTGACGTAACGGCTGCAATCAGCAGAATAAAGCCTGCCGAAAGCTTGTCTGCAGTCAGGGTGAAATCCAGCCCGGGAAGATATCTGATGGCTGGAAAAACAGGTTCTTTTCCTGTGTAAAGGACTGTGCCTGCAAAAACCAGAAGCAAGATCGAAGAAAGAAATGATAGGCCAAAAGAAGCTTTTCTTGCGTTTTTACTGCGGTACAGGAGAGGCAAGACAGTTCCGGCTATAAGGGCTATAATAGCGCTGTAAATGAAGGCTTTGAGCAAGTTTCTTCACTCCTCAAGCCGGCTAACCAAGCGTTCAGCTTTTTCAGCCTGTATTTTACTTAAGGCAAGATTACTTAAGGCAAGATTTTTGGAACTGTCTTCTCTATTAAAAATTATGAAAACAATATCGTGGTCCGTATTTACACTCCACCCAAAACTTCGATTTCAAAAATTTTATCTCGAAAATTTTTCGCCTAAATCTTCCTAACATTACACAGATTTACATTATAAACTTTTTGTAAATGATATCAATTTCCATTTTTGACATTTGCTTTCTAAAAATAGGATGTATAGAGCTTCTTATAATTTAATAAAAAGGATTTTTTCCTGTTTTAAGAGGAAAAATCTTCATTTTTCACAACATATCTAATTATATATATTAAAAATGTTTATGCTTTTTAAGTGACCATGACCTTAGAATGGCATTGATCAGAGAGGAAAAAGCTATTAAAAGAGAAAAGTTTGTATAAAAAAATATGTTTTCAACTTTTTTATTCTTTCAAAACCCGATAGAGCAGATGCACATATTGCTTTTCCACGATTTCATCTCTTAAAAGTTCAAGCCGAATACCGCTTTTTTCCAGGGTTCTGAAAAGATTTGTTCCATTCTTCCCTACAATTTCAGGAGTGAGAATAAGGCTGATTTCTTCGACAAGTCCATGTTTGAGTAATATACTGTTCAGCACTCCCCCGCTGTCTGAAACTACAAGTTCAAAACCATATCTTTCGTTTGCAATTTCCAGTGCCTGTCTTATGTTTACATGGTCTGCTCCGGTCCGGATGAAATCATAATTTCTTTCTTTGAGGTAATTGATGTAAGCTTCAGGAGTCTTTTCCGAGACCAGAACGATTGCGTCTTTGCTGAACTCGGAACGCCTGAACACGTGCATTAACCCTTCAAGGATTCCCTTTGAGTCCGCAATCAGCCAGTATGCCCTGGGATCGTCGGGCTGAATTTCAGGTTTCTTGAAATCTGCTTCCTCTTCAGGCGGAATTTTTTCGCAGAAGAACTGGGTTCCGGTTTTCGCAGTGTTCGAGCCTACTATCATGGCATCGGGCAGATAACTGCTCAGAATTTTGTAGTGAACTCCAATATTTGCTTCGAAGCCCGTAGTAGAGCCGTCGAGACTTATACTGTTGTGAATAATTATTTTTGGTATCATACTATCCCCTGAATTTTCTTTACTTATCCGATTGAACTCCCACTAACCCTTTTAATGCTGAAAAATTACTTTTAAAAGCCAAATCAGCTTTTAATTCCTTTGAAGTTTCTATAATATATCGAAGAAGTTATCTGTATTGGAATGTATTTAATTTTAATGCATACTATAGAATTTGAAAGCGTATCAAAGTCTTTTTCAGAAAAGACTATTCTCGAGGATATATCGTTTTCAGTGAAGCAGGGCGAGATTTTCGGGCTTCTAGGGCCAAATGGGGCAGGAAAAACAACGCTTATAAGGCTTCTTCTTGACATTATCAGGCCGGACTCCGGGGAAATACGTGTTTTTGGGGATTTCCTGAGCCCTGCTGCAAAAAACAGAATAGGATACCTTCCCGAAGAACGGGGACTGTATAAGAAAACAAGACTTCTTGATATGCTGGTTTATCTTGCACAGCTTAAAGGCGTACCAGAAAAACAGGCTCATCTAAACGCCGAATCCCTTCTCAAATCCCTGGAATTGGATCAATATAAAAACAAAAAAGTTGAAGAGCTTTCCAAGGGAATGCAGCAGAAGATTCAGTTCCTTTCTGCAATTATCCATGAACCTGAACTCTTAATCCTTGATGAACCTTTTTCTGGGCTTGACCCTGTAAATACGAAGACAGTTATGGCCAGAATCCTGGGACTCAGGGCAGCAGGAAAAACAATAATTCTTTCCACACATATGATGGAGCAGGCCCAGACACTTTGTGACAGAATCCTTATGCTTAATAAAGGCAGGAGAGTACTTTACGGCCCTGTAGATGAGATCAGAAGGGAGCATGGAAAAAACTCTCTGATTGTAGAGTTCGCAGAAAAAGGAGATTTGAACGTAATTCGGGAAATTTCTGGCATAAAGAAAGTAATAGAACATGGAAAATCGGTTGAAATTTTCCCTGAAGAAGAAATAAGCGTCCAGATCCTTCTTGAGGAGCTTATCCGAAAAGCAAATCTCCTGCGTTTTGAAAAAACGCTTCCTTCTCTGAATGAAATCTTTATTCTAACTCTGGAGAGTGCTTCCAATGAATAGTTTTTCTGAAAAATCCTTTATTGTTGCAAAGCACGAGTTCCTGAAAACAATAAAGCGTAAAGAATTTCTTTTTATGACCTTTTTCTTCCCTCTCCTTATTGCGGGAATCAGTGTTCTTCCTGCAATGATTTCAGGCATGACTCCAACTGAAGACCAGAGAGTAGGTTATATTGATATGACTGGCTCTTTCGAATTTCCAGAATCAATACAGAGCGAAGGCTTTTCTCTAGAGCCCTCAGAGGCAAAAACCTCAGTTGTAGAATTTGTAATGTACAGGGACATTTCCGATGCAAGGCGGGCCTTACAGGCAGGACAGATTTCTTCCTACCTCGTTATTCATGAAGACTTTCTTAAAACCGGAACAATAGAATTGTATAGCCTTGAAAAAGAAGCATCTATGCAAAATTTTGGGCTGTCCTCCGGACTCTCGAATATTGTTATTACTTCTCTCCTCAAGGACAAAGTGGACGAGCTAACTCTCAACAGGGTTCGAGATCCGGTTAACATAAAGTTTTATAATGTAGGAGAGAGCGGAGAGTCTTCTGAGCAGGGTATTGCTGATATATTTGCCAGCTTTGGCCTTCCTTTTCTTACAGCATTTCTCCTCTTCTTCAGCATTTTTTCATCATCTGGCTTTCTGCTTCGCGGTGTTGCCGAAGAAAAAGAAAACAGGATAATAGAAATCCTGCTGTCTTCAGCAACACCTTTTGAAATCCTTACAGGCAAGATCTTTGGCCTTGGCGCAGTCGGCCTTATGCAGGTTGTAATCTGGCTTGCGGCAATAACGCTCGGGAGTGGGTATGCCCTTCCTATAAAAATCGAACCTATTACTCTCTTCCTTGCTCTCATTTATTTCATGTTTGGTTTCCTCTTTTTTGCCAGTGTGATGGCAGGAATTGGGGCTGTCACCAGTTCCCTTCAGGAGAGCCAGCAGATTGCAGGAATTTTTACGTTTGTAGCCGCATTTCCCCTTATATTCATGCAAATGATCGTTACAAACCCGGATGGCTTATTTTCAGTCTTTCTTTCTCTCTTTCCTATTAGTTCGCCTGTAGCCATGCTTGCCAGGATGGGAACTACATCTGTACCGATTTCTCAGATTCTTGCCAGCATCTTCATTCTATTGATTTCGGTTTATGTTGTTATCTTGCTTTCCAGCCGGCTTTTCAGGACTTATCTGCTCATGTACGGGAAAAGACCGAAAGTAAAGGAAATCTGGAAAAATATCTGGACAGGATCAAGATAAAGGAAAGTAAAATGGTGCTTTTAGTTGTCGTGTAGAACTCTTAAACTCTTAATTTGGTAAAAGGATTTTTGAGTACTTGATCTTCGCAGGAAGCCGAATAATAAAGTCGCTTCCTGCAGGATAACTTGTTAAAATATCGAAATAATAAGAGGTCCCATTTCAGGTTAAACAAAGGTGCTCAATTGCTTAATATAAATTCAGGTAAAATAAAATATAATTCTATCGTTAGTATTTTATAATACTAATTATATAGTATAAATTGGTTCATAGGGGAGTAGCTGTGAAATGGAGGGAAATACCGGACAGCTTCAAAACTGATCCAGTAATAAACTTCATTGACATAGAATAAACCTTGTGAACCACCTAACTGATTTTAATTCAACTTTTGTTCAATGCCTAAATTTTGCGGATCCTGAATCTACGAATAGATCCTTTTTTCAGTCTTCATTTCTATTCTCCGCTGTTTTTATCCACTATTTTTTACTTCTGCTGTGAGTCCGGCAGTCTCTCGATTTCTACAGCGATTTTGCTCTTTGCCCTAGATAATCCAGAATTCCATAGGGATGTTGTGGTCTACTTATCCTTTGTTTACTTGTCCTGACAGCAGTTTTTTCGTAATCAGACATCAGATAATCTTCTATAGCAGGCTCTTTATATTACGAAGCGTAAAACCCCTGAGTCTTTAGCTCAGGGGATATAAGCGTCAACTTCAACCCTGATTCCGTATATAATATTCGGCAGCTTCTTTACTAACATTTCCGATAGTGGAAGCAAAATATCCCTCACTCCATAACGCATTTTCACCCCAATAATATTTTTGCATATATTCTTTCTGAGTTTTCCATAATCTGTTAGTAGATTCTTGTTTCAATTTTCTGACAATTGACAAAACGCTAACTTTTGGTTCGCTCTCAATATCAAGAAATTCGCTCTTATAGATCAAAATCTAATTGGATTGTAACACTTGCGGAACGTGGGAAGAGCTTGGGGACTTGCCCTCAATGGAGGGAGGAATGAACCAAGAAGCCACTCAGTCTTTAGATGAGTGGTAGTTCACGAGAGTTCTGCTTGAATGCAGACTGGAGCGATATAGTTTACCACCTGGAGAGCAATGCTCTCAAGGAAGTTTCGGATATTCCAGGAAATCTTATCAAGGGTATGGGAGGCGAAGTTCAGGCTGCCTACAATCTCTCCTCTATACTTCAGAGGGATTATAGCAACAGTTTTTATTCCTTCTCTCTTTACTGCGTCAACCGTTGTATCGGAGTAGAACTCCAGCGAGTATATGGGCTTTCCAATCAAAATTTGCCTTGCCTCCAGAGAATCTGCCTTATATCTGGAAACTTTTTCTCTAAATTCGGGGGAAATTCCCCGATATGCAACAAGGTTTAGCTGGTCCAGTAGTTCGTCCTTGAGGTATATAACCCCTGCATCGAGTCCGTTTATTTGAAGGCAGGAATCAAGAACTCGGGAGAGTATTGTTTGGAGATTCCAGGTAGTGCTCAGTTCCTTTCCGAGTTCTCGCTGGATCTCAAGCATTTTCTGGGCTTCTTTTCTTTCGGTAATATCAACTACAAGACCCTGAAAATGAGTTACTTTTCCTTCTTCATCTCTCTGGATAAAGGTTTTCTCTTCTACCCAGAGCATTTTTCCATCCCCCGTAAAAATTCGATATTCAACGTCGAAGTAATCCTGTTTCTCTTCAATGTTGCGTTTAAGGGTTTCAATAACTGAGTCAATGTCATCTTTGTGAATAATGCTTTTGTAAGTGACTTTTCCTGAAGTAAAATCTTCTACTCTATACCCGAACTTAGTTACGTTTTCTGAAACGTACACCGTTGGCAGGTTTTCTTTGTTTTCCCACAAAAAAGCCACTGCTTGGCTGTTATTGATTATAGTTCTTAAGAGTTTCTGAGTCTCTAAAGACTTTCTGAGAGCTTCTTCGTTCTCTTTTCTCTCAGTTACGTCCAGCACAAGCCCTTGAAAGTGAGTCACTTCTCCGTCAGGACTCCGCTGGATAAATGCCCTTTCATTCACCCAGTGGAGATCGCCGACTTTTGTAAAAATTCTATACTCAATATTGAAGTCAACTTCACCTCTCCGGATACGCTCTTTAAGCGAATCTTCAACTCTCTTCAGGTCATCAGGGTGGATAATATCTCCATACAGGACCCTACCTGAAATGAAATCCCCCACTGTGTACCCAAACTGGACCACATTTTCAGAAACAAACTCAGAAGGCCATTTTTCTTCATTTTTCCAGAGAAATACAACTGCAGGACTGTTATTTACCACTGTCCTGATTATTTCCTGCATCTCAAGGACAGAAAGTAAATCCACGATTCCTATTGCTGCAATAACCTTCCCGTCCTCTGAGGAAATGGGAGAAACAACAACGTTCCTGCCCAGATACGTGCCTTCCTTTGGCACCCCACGTATGGTCTTGCCGGTCCTGAGCACCTCTTCGAGTACAGGGCCTGTATATTCTCTGTCAAGGATTTGACCTTTCTCCAGGCGAAGTCCCTTTCGATTGAGGCTGCGGATAGTAGTTGGAAGCCCAACAAGAGAGTGTACTGCGACCGCTATAGACTCAAGTTCATCAGATCCCGCATCTTCGGATATCAAAGAAGTAATTCTTTCACCCCCAGGAAAGATTCTGGCAATTTTTAAAAGTAAAAGGCAGAGAGTTTCAACAGGAAAAAATAAGAACTGAACCCTTTATATGCTCTTTTTTTCCTTATTTTAATACATTTTTAGCGGTTATATAATTATTCGGCTCTTCGTTGTTTTATGTGGATATCTTCGCAATGTCTTCGTAAAAACCAATGCGGTCTCGAATTGAAAATCATCTTATTCATAGGGAATGGTGAAGAGCCAATTATTCTTTATTTTATTCTTAATTTATATAATTAAATTTTCCTTGAATTTAATTTTTTATCCCAAAATTATTTCGCCTTTTTAATTTTTTATTTCAATAATATATCGTATACAGCTGACCTACTATTTTACTCCAACTTCTAACTTGTTTTATTTTACATGATTATTTCACAATACCAAAATGGAATTGTAACTTACTTACCGTTTAACTTTTTGCGCCGTCTGCTGTTGTATCGTGTGTTGTATCGTGTATTGAACTTTCACATGGCTTTGAATCTGTGAAATTATTTCAAGATACAACAGTTCTGAAGATTCATGAAAATTAATATAAATTAACAAACAGATAGCAATTATATGAATCCTGATGAAAACAATGAAGTTGTTGAAGACGAGTTATCCTTGTCCGAATTTCTCGTGCCGGATACGCCGGAGATAAAGGAAATAAAAAGCATTTACGAGAACGAATACGAATACAGCGAATATCTGAGTGAAATCGAGATTTCAATTGCCGAATATTACTACAACTATAACCGGAAAGTAACGGATAAAGATGTCGTAAAGGCATTGAAGAATATCAAGCTAAACCGCGACAAGCCAATTAGTTTCTTTGAAAAAGCCCTTGAAAAAAAAATTGTAAAAAGCCTTGTCGAACCTCTTGAGGAAAGCCCGCTTACCGATCATGAATTTACCCTTGTTATTGACTATGTTTTGTGGGTCATTGACAATAGGTCCTGGCTTGAAGACAAACAGGCATACGTAAAGTGGATTACATACGTTCTTGGCTTTTTTGAAGAGGGAGAAGAGAAAAAATACGAAAGGCAGTTCAAAAAATTTGCGCGCAAAATTGGCGTATCCGGGGCTCAGGTTGATATGCTCCTTATGAAAAGAGAAATGACCGATGATTTCTTTGATGAGGATGACTTTTTTGAAGATGGAGGCTTGGGAGGCTTATTAGAAAGCCTGGGCCCAGAAGATATTTTTGAAGAAGACAGGACAGCAGACGACCTTGAAACCGGCTTCTTTTTAATGAGCGACGATGAGAAATTCGATTTCTTGCTGGATAACGGCCCGGATTATGTCGAGCTTGTCCAGGACTATGTCATGGGACTTGCGGAAAAAGAAGAATTTGAAAAAATACAGGACTTTTACAAAAAGTTCAATGACAGGCATAAAGACTTTTACCCCCTGCATTTTATTATGGGGACTGCTTACCTTAACAGTGATCCTGCTCTTTCAATATCCTATTTTGAGAAAACTCTGAAGGCTACCGAAGAGTCCGAAGAATTTCCCCCGGAAATGGGAGGGGAACTGAAAAGATATATGGACCTCCTAACAAATCTTCTCCTTGAAGAAGCTACTGAGAAAGTTGAGGAAAAAGCCGTTGAAAGTAAAAAAAGCAAAAGAAGTCGGAAATCTGGAAAAAAAGCCTCAAAAAATGATTCTGAAAGCGAACAAGTCTAATATTTTTCGTTTTGAACCTTGTAATGTACCGTGAGGTTTTCAATAAATTACCTGCGTTTGAATGGTAAGCTTTTCGTTTTACCATATTTTTCAATTTTCGAGTTTCGCTTCCCGAGTTCTACTTCCCGAGTTCCACTTCGGGAGGGCGGTGTCCTTTTCGCTGCGCTCAAGAGGACTGAATTACAAATATCTCTTATCCATACAACCATATTCATCGTACCGGATCGTTCTTGTCACGCTCGACTAAGGAGAGCGGCCTTGCCGATAATATCACAAAAGAAGAGACAACAGAACTAAACTCCAGTCTGCTAAAAAAGAGATGCAAAAATCCACCTTGATTAATAAAATATGGGTCAGAAGTCCATAAAAGTAATTAAAATAATATTATGGAGAAGAGCAATTGACCTCTGAACCGAAATTGACCTCTGAAACGAAATTTAAAGAAACCGAGATCGGATGATCCCTGAAGACTGGGAATTATTAACAGTTGATGATATTTAATCTAAAGAAAAAAATGGTTTGAAAAATAGTAGTATTAATTAAAACTGTTTAAAATATGTTTATAGTCCTGAGCGGATTCGAACCGCTGTCCCGGGCTCCAAAGGCCCGAAGGATTGACCACTACCCTACAGGACTGCATGTTAAAGCTTTTACTTATAGATTAATTCTTGTACTTATTTGTTGTGCCAGTTCGAGACTGCTTTATGTTAATTTTCTCGAAATATTCCTTTCCTTTCTATTCTGTTTTTTAGTAGTTTCTTGTTAAGACTTTATACGTCTTTACATTTCTCAATAAAGTCCTTTTTTGGCTTTGAAATATTTTCCCTGGAACTATTTTTCGCTAACAGGCAATTTTTCATATAATTGAGGTTTTGCCATTTTTCGTTAAATTACTTATTTTTTCCAAATACTAATCAAAAAAGGTTATTTTGCAAAAAAATTAATTGCTTGTCTTTTAAATAGATTTTTAAAATATATCGTAAGGATTATACCTGATTAAGGCTATTTTAAGTTTGCAATCTAAAAACAAACCATAAAAAGGCATAATCCATGATAAAAATTATTGATAAGGGATATAAATATTTATTGCTACAACTGAGTGATTTTTTAGGAATTGCAAAAACAATAGTTGTAAGTCTGAAGAGCATTGAAGGTCGAAAAAAATATGAAAATCTATTTGGAAAAAAAGTTAAAGACAAAAAGGAAAATATAAGAGTTTATGCTCTTCACCCCAACCAGTCACTGCTTATAGATTTCATAAGTAATCTTTTTGAGAAACCAATATCTTTAGCCATCTTCCACGATTATATTCTTTCCAAAAGTCCTAATTTTAAAATAATATTCCAGGACACTAATAAAAAGAACAAGAAAAACGCAAAAAGCAATAGACGTTGTATAACTTTAGTACTTCAAACATTACTTTCTGACTTTTTTGAAGGCACAATAGATATCCTTAAAAGGAAAATTAATATCCCTTACAGAGTTAAACCTTTGATTGTTAAGAGTAAGGACTACATGGAAACTGTTCTCCCCCTGGATCAAATACTTGCTTTTCAACATATTAAAACATTTAAGGGGTATTTAGGTAATATTTTTGCACTAAACCCTTCGCTTGATTCTTATTTCAATGACCTTCAAGTTTCAATGGAATATACGCCTCAACTTGAAGAATTGGCTTTTAATAACATTTTCAAGTTAGAAGTATCAAGATGCAAACTTGGGTACTCCAACCTTGAATCATTTATTAGAGATTACAACCAAAATCAAGCTTTAAGACAGGAGTTAAGAATCAGAAGCAAGGGAAAAATTACTCTTTCATCTTATCGACGAAATTTAAAAATGATTTATCCTTATCTGGACAAATATGCAAGACTACTGATACAAGAATGTAGAAATTTTAACCTTATTGGTGATAAAATCTGGATTTGGGATAGAAGATTTTTTGAGTGTAATTGCAGTGGTTTGAAAAATAAAGAAACTGGACTGCTTTCAGATCCAGATGCTGGACATTATGTCAAGAAAACAGGCAAATATAGTGTATTATCAGGAACAGGATACACTGATACATGTATTGTTGATAGCTGGTGGGGTTTACCTGTTTATTGGGATGCAGTAAATGCTAGCAAAAATGACAACACTATATTTCAGGATACAATAAACCAGTGTATGGAATCAACAACAGTAAAACCGTTTTTTGTGATAGCAGACGCAGGACCTGATAGTCATTCTTCTAATGAAACTGTAGTTGAAAAAGGGGTTATTCCAATCATAGCAGCAAGAACAAATAGTGCTGGAAATATCTTGAAAACGGAAAAGGGAACTCACTTTAGAGCTCAATACATCCCAAGAATTTACCATAAATTGCTTGGAAAATTGTACAATATTAGAACAACTGTTGAAAGAAAAAATTCAAACGATGTTGTTGGATACAAGAGATCAAAAACACCGACAAGAGGAAAGGTATGGGCCAAAGTGTATGTGTCAATAAGCAATATTGCTTCATTACTTACGGCACTTACGGCTTTTAAAGTTGGAAGACACAACCTGATAAGAGCACCAGGAGCTTTTAGAAGGTTGAATATCTGAGCAACTAAAAGTAATTTTTTCTTAAAAAAGAGAATTTAATGCTTTTAATTGAAGAGTAAAGCATTAATTGAGATATTGGCAAAGGCTCAATTAATTTAAAATAATTTATTTCACTACTATATTGTGGAGCTGGAAGAGAAAGGGTATGATTGAATAGCGAAGTAGTGGATTGTGACAGAATTGCCCGGGAGCTGGCGGTTCTTGCTTCAGGATATATTTGATGGGAGCATACTCTTGAAGCAGCTATATTGGGGGATACAGCAAACGGATTGAATTGCTCTCGGGCTTCTTCTTACTTAGCTGTTGTTACTTAGCTGTTGTGTATTTTTTAAATGTCTGCTGGCTTTTGATTCTCGATGAAATGTTGATTTCAAATTTGACAGAAGATTGCTATTTTATTGGCAGAACTTTGTTATTTCATCGATAGTAGATTGCTATTTTATAGTTTTTACAAGATCACGTAGACCTGCTAAGTCTATTGAAACACATAGTTAAATAACACATAGTTAAATTTTACTGTCTTTCTATTGAAATTAACTGGTGATGCTAATAAATTGGAATGTTAAGGGTCAATATACAGATAAAATTTATTTATCCCCGTATTGAGTCCACTTCTCTTTTAAGTCCTATGTACTTTTTTAAATTAATTGTTGCCTTTCTTAGTGACAAATATTAATTTTTTAATTATGATTTTTGTCCTATTTTCAGGGAGAATCAATACTAAGCCTATATTGGTAGAATAATCGGATATCATTAACATATATAATTTATTTCAAAAAAGAAAAATGTTATTTATAAAGTTATATTATGTTTCCGGAAGACTGATACGTAAAATATAGAATAGGAAAAAAAATTCTTAATAACTTGTACACTTTTGAAAAAGATAATATATATTGAATTCGTATAACATTCTAGCAATGCTATAATATCTGAATAGAACTGCTAATCTTTAATCTGGTTAAAAAATGAGAGGGGTATGAACTTAAATTTTATATATTGTAAACCAGAAGCAAAAATCCTACTTTGGACGTTAAGCCCCGATTAGCTCCCGAGACGTAATAAAATAGTGGGTTGATATAAGTGAAAGCTAGCGGACTCTTAAGCATTCTCACCTTTTCAGAAAAAAGGAAGGATATTCTATTTTTACTTCAAGAGAATCCAAGAACTCTTTCCGAAATTAAAGATTATTTTGATGTAAGGTCACCTGAAATCCTGCCCCGCCTTAAAGAAATGGAAGGCGCACATTTAATTATCAGGCAGGAGGGAATGTATCGGTTGACACCTCTCGGAAAAGTTTCAGCTATACATTACAGGCCCTTACTGGATACTCTGACAGCTATAGAAGCAAATGAAATTTTCTGGGGAGATCATGACCTTGCCGCGGTTCCTGAGATATTGTTAAACAGAATTCAGGAACTTAAAGATTGCAGAGTCGTAAGAGATGAACAGGAACATATTTATGATACTCATAAGGCGTTTATGGAGAATGTACGGGCTTCTACTCATTTCGTGGGCTTTTCATCCATTTTCCTTCCAAGCCACCCCACTATGTTTTTAGATTTAGCCCGCAGGAATATTCCTATTTCAATAATTCTTACACCTAATGTATTTTTTAAAATAAAAAGTGAGCATAGTGTTGAGATTGAAGAATTCCTTAAATTCAAGCACACGGGTCTCTATGTATACGACAATGCAAAAATAGCCTTTGTGGTAACAGACCGTTTCATATCCCTTTCGCTCTTCTTCAAAAATGGAACCTTTGATCCTAGAAACGATCTGATAGGTTTTGACTCGTCTTCAATCAAATGGGGTGAGGATCTTTTTAAGTATTATAAAGATAACTCAATTGAAATAAAGAATCTATAAAACTTGTTGAAGATTTCTGGAAAGAAACCTTAAAATTGGAGAGGGAAATCGGGATTGCAGAATTTGGTTTTTTCCCGATAAATCTCCATATAACTGGACAAAATTTTCTAAATATTCATTCTGTTTCTTCACTGCCTTTTCACTTTCACATAAATTTCATTTTAAATTGTTTTATGTCAGGAAGACACTTGCAATAGTTCTCAGTCCGACAATTGAGGTTGATTCTCCATCCACAAGAATTGTTCTTTCGAGCTTGCGGGAACGAGATTCTACGTCATCAGTTTTTGTATAATTCTGGATGCAGATCAGTCCACATATAAAGCTGTAGAGGATAATGATAGGTTCAAAAGCAAGAACTCCATTAATTATAGAAATACCGAGAATCAGGTGGGAGAGCAGGTGCAATCCGAGAAGGAAATTACGGGTATTTTGTGCCCCAAGGCTTACAGGAAGGGTTTTGAGACCTGCGAGAGTATCTCCTTTGATATCTTTGAAGTCATATATAGTAGAATTGATGAAGAGCTTAACTCCAAAGAAAGTGAAAACTAAAAGTATTGGGAGCATGCTCCTACAGGTGCTGCCTGCAAGCCCTGAAATGAAAGCCCCCCAGGTGAGACCTACAACAAAATTTTTCACTCCAAGTCCACCTTTGAGTTTTAAAGCGAATTTTCCGATTTTAATGCCTTTACTATAAAGGAAACCGGTTACGAGAGGTAAGAATGCAAGTGCTAGCATTCCTTCTTTTGCCAGTACATAGCTTCCTATCACGAAGGTAACTATAGAGACTGCAAGCCCTATTTCCTTTCTTGACCCACTTAATTCTTTCCGGTTTATCATGTCTTCTTCTGAGCCAAGAGCCCTATCGAGTGTATATACGCTGTAAATTACGAGTCCTCCCGCAATACAGGTGAATATACTTGAATGAATTTGAAGCAGGAGGAAAGCAATATGAATCCTTAGTGCGCCTGAAAACGCAACTAACATGGAACTTTTTAAAAGTTCTTGTGTGGCATTCTTTTTCCCAAATTCTGGGGCATTCTTTCGTCTGTACCTGAGAAAACGTTCAAAACTTCCGAAAAATACATTGGAGCTCATAAAAATAATATTGGAACACTTTTAAATATTATTTATTCAGTATAAGATTTTACAATGTTTGTAAGATATAAGGAATCGTCTATGTTTTAGAGAAATAAGCTAACACTAGCTGAGTAAACTAACGATTGTTTTAGAAGAGAATCATGTTCTCGCTATCCTTAAAAAGATTGGCGTGTATCCTGAAGGGCATCCACACAATACAATATTTTTTAGACTCGCACGCGCGGTTTCCATAGTAAAAAACGGATGTTAAACTCACATTCCGCAGTATTTTTTCGAAAATCAATATTTTTCCTGATAACGTTTTTGAAACAGATTCATTTAATTTGAACTCTTTATAGCATTTAATGAAAATTGAATGGTATCGTTTTTTGTCTCTGAGCTAATCCCAAAACTCAAAATGACTTCTCGGAATTCCGGATCCGCAATAAGTAATAGCTTTTCTGATCACGAAAATAATTTTGAAATTTTACGAATTTGAGGATAAAATTAGTTTTGGGATGGGCTCTCTAAATACACCATATAGTCGCTTTTGCCTTCTGCATAAAAGTTCAATAAATCCACGTTTGATTGAAAATCGATGGCAGGAATAATTATGAAATATGATATTTTACTGCGGAAAGTGGGTTAAACTACTCACTCAAAACAGCGAAGAGCCAAAATAAATCTGCCGAACGGCACCGATGGAAATTCTGGAAAATGATTCAAAATGTGCTTGAATAAAATCGAATAAAAACTTTTTCGGAAGGCCTTGATAAGCAGAAATGATTAAAAATTAAAAATAGAGGGCAGTAAAGCCCAGAAAAAAGGATTACAAATGTTATAACGGAACTACTTTCTTTCCATATGCTTCATTTAATACCTGACCAAGGGCTGTGTATATTGCAGAGAGTCCTGTAAGGATTCCTTCATAACCAGCTATCTTCAGGATTCCGGCACTTTCCAGATAATTTCCTGCTGCAAGCAAGAAGAACAGGATTGTAAGGGTCAGGAAAACAACGGAGAGAGCCTTTGAGCCTTTGAGCGTACCTATGAACATGAATAGGGTGAAAACTCCCCACATGAGCAGGTATGCAGCAAACGCGACTGAATCTGCAGCCAGCCCTGCGTAGTCTGGAGACTTAGGAATAAGGATAATCCCCACCAGAGATAGCCAGAAAAACCCGAATGAGGTAAAAGCCGTGGCTCCAAAGGTATTTCCTTTCTTCCATTCCTCGATTCCGGCAATGACCTGAGCTAACCCACCGTAAAAGATGCCCATCGAAAGGATCATCGCATTCATCGGATAGAAACCCGCATTGTGTATATTCAAAAGCACAGTTGTCATTCCGAAGCCCATTAAACCCAGAGGAGCAGGGTTTGCGGATAAATCCGTTATTTTTATATCACGAATATTCATGACGTCTTTAATATTTTGACTCATAAAATTAAATCCTCCTTCCCGTTACCGGAAATCTAGCCCGAACTTCCAATAAAAATTACATTACAATACTCAGTTGTTTTTAAGGTCCGTTTTTCACATTTCGGAAATATGTAATTGTTAATACTTATAATTAAGGACAGTAATTATATATTCAATACAATATAAATAAATAATATAATAATTCACAAGAGCTGTTAAAAATTTTCATAATAAGCTATTTATGAACGAGTGTGGAATTTGCTTCATATGACTCAGGCAAAAAAACCTCTTATGCTCATTATTCTTGATGGCTGGGGCTACAGGGAAGCAAGAGACGGAAACGCTATCCTGGCAGCCAGAACTCCAAATCTTGACTCCCTGATAGAAGAATATCCCTGGTGTTTCTTAGAAGCCTCAGGGGAAGCTGTAGGCCTTCCGGAAGGCCAGATGGGAAACTCCGAAGTCGGGCACCTGAATATAGGAGCAGGGCGAATTGTGTACCAGGATCTAACCCGAATAAATCTCTCCATAAGGAAAGGTGACTTTTTCAAGAACCCGGCTTTTTTGGGTGCAATTTCAAATGCCAAAGCCAACGATTCCAGCCTGCATCTCATGGGGCTTGTCTCCTATGGAGGCGTTCACAGCTATATGACCCATATTTATTCCCTTATCAAACTCGCACAGCAGGAAGGGTTGAATAAAGTATATATACATGCTTTTTTGGACGGCAGAGACGTGCCTCCTAAAGCCGCCCTCAAAGACATAAAGGAGCTTGATGCTTTTTGTAAGGAGAACGGAAATGCTAAAATCGCAACCATATCCGGGCGCTATTACGCAATGGACAGAGATAAGCGCTGGGATAGAACAAAACTTGCCTATGATGCCCTGACTATGGGAGTTGCGCCCTACAAAACTCCTGATGCAGAAACTGCAGTTTCTGAAGCTTATGAAAGAGGAGAAACTGACGAGTTTGTAAAACCGACTGTGATCACAGATTCAGAAGGAAAGCCTGAGGCAGTCATAAAGGATAATGATTCTATAATCTTCTTTAATTTCAGGCCTGATAGAGCACGGCAGCTTACCTGGGCTTTTGTAAATAAAGACTTTGAGAGCTTTCCCAGAGAAAAACACCCGAAAGTTTACTATGTTTGTATGGCCCAGTACGATGAAACCCTGGATTTGCCTATAGCTTTCCCGCCGGAAAAGCTGGAAAATGTGCTTGGCGAAGTACTGAGCAAGCAGGGACTGGTCCAGCTTCGGATTGCCGAAACCGAAAAGTATGCCCATGTGACCTTTTTCCTGAACGGAGGGCAGGAAAAATGCTATGAAGGAGAGGACCGCTGCCTTATCCCATCACCAAAGATTGCTACATATGACTTTAAGCCCGAAATGAGTGCCTATGAGGTTACGGAGGAAGTGATAGGGAGGATTCTGTCAGGAAAGTATGATGTGATTATCCTTAACTTCGCAAACATGGATATGGTCGGTCACACCGGAATCTTTGAGGCTGCAGTAAAGGCAGTGGAAGCCGTAGATAGCTGCGTGGGCAGAATTGCAGCGGTTCTGAAAGAAGCAGGAGGTGTAGCACTTATAACTGCAGACCATGGAAATGCCGAACAGATGGAAGACCCGACAACAGGAGAACCGCATACTGCACATACTTCAAATCCGGTAAAGTGCATTTACTTCGGAAACGATGAAGTTAAAGCACTTAAGGACGGAAAGCTGTGTGATCTTGCACCAACCCTTCTGGAACTCCTCAAGATCCAAAAGCCTGAGGAGATGACAGGAGAATCCCTGATTATAAAACAATAATTAGAGACTATAGAGACTAAAAAGTTATCTGAATTTATTAAAGAAGAAAATTATCTGAAATTGTTAGAGAAGGAGAAACGAACGAGAAAAGCAGCCGGAAATTCCAGAAACCTTTATTTTTCCTTCCTAATTTTTCCTTTCTGTTCCTGCTCTCCTTATACTTCACTTCTGTTGTTATTTTTATTATATTCATAGAATTGAGATTAGATAAAAGATAATTTTTAAAAGGTTAAATACCAGCAGCTACAATAAAAGGAGCACATGACTTCGGAAGTCATAAAGCTTTAAGTGTAGTTTTGGAGTTTAACAGGAATGATCAAAATAACCACTCCTTGCCGAATTCATATGACGCTTATTGATATGAATGCGGAGATCGGAAGAGTCGATGGAGGAGCAGGACTAACCCTTTCCTCTCCCAATATAAGAATTACGGCTGAAGAAGCCGATGGAGTCAATATAGAAGGTCTGCAGAGTTTTGCCGATCGAATGAAAAGAGCTGCAGAATCCCTGCTTCCTGAGGGTAAAGGGATCAGGATCAACGTACAGGAAGTGTACCCAGCCCATGTCGGTTTTGGATCAGGAACCCAGTCTTCCCTGGCCGCGGCAGCAGCTGTTAATGAACTTTATGGGCTTGGGAAGAGCGTTAGAGAACTTGCACTTGCAGTAAAAAGAGGAGGGACTTCGGGTATAGGAGTTGCTGCTTTTGAGAAAGGTGGGTTTATAGTTGACGGAGGTCATAAATCCAAAGACAAAGGTGGTTTTATGCCGTCGGCTGCCAGCAAAGTGCCGCCCGGACCAGTGCTCTTCAGAGAGGATTTTCCTCAATGGGATATGGTGGTAGCAGTCCCCAATGATAAGGGAATGCATGACCAGGAAGAAGTGGAAACCTTCAAGAAATTCTGTCCCCTCCCTGTAGAAGAAGTCAGGGAAATTTCCCATGTCGTGCTCATGCAGATGATGCCTGCCGTAATAGAAGAAGATATAGAGAGTTTCGGAGCCGCAGTAAATCATGTCCAGACTGTCGGCTTTAATAAAAGGGAGTGTCTTATCTGGCCCGAGTTTGTGAAAAATATTGCTTCTTTCATGCGCAGCCGGAGCTATGGAGCTGGGGTAAGTTCCTTTGGGCCTGTAGTATATTCTTTTGTAGACAACAAATCAGAAGGCAGGCAGCTTCAGGCTGAAGTCCAGAAAATGCTTGACGACTCCGTTGGCGGGACTGTCATGCTTACCAGGGCAAGAAACCACGGCGCAGAAATATCCCGGATTTGAAAGCCTTACATTCAGTGAGAGTGAGAAAGAATTCTGCATACAGTCTGTGCCCAACCAGCGAATTCTTACTTTGGTCACATCTCTTACTTTTTTTATTTTATTGGCTACATGTAGAATTTCGTCAACAACACCTGGGTCCACACCATCAAGCATACGGAAGAGTACTGATTTTCCCGCATCATGGACTATTCTGAAAATTACAATAGTAATAAAACCTTAGTTTGACAGTATAAATTAAATTTAGTGAGAGGCTTCAATTTTTTGTCAAAAATCAATTGACAGTATTCATAAATTTCACCAAATTGCCTCTGATTTTCCAGCTTCACAATCACTATGAGGTAAATTAGTAGAAATTTTTGTCCCATTTTAGCACTTTTGGACCTGACTTTTTGGATAGTATCTAGATTTTATCTGAGATTCATGCTATCTGTCAAATTCTATACCAAAAATTTGGTCAAAAATCATAAAAATGGCCATCAAGAGAAAGAGAATCATCTGTCAAATTGAATCGTAAAAAATGGGCAAAAATTTGTTGAAATAATATTACTTATCATTCCAACGGATATGAAAACAATCTTTCCACATAAAAATCAAACTGTCAAACTCAGGATAAAAAGTCCTTAAGAGGGGTTTATAAGTGGATAACCCAATTAGATCCCAAGTGCCTCGAGACGTAAGTGAAATGCTTATTTGGCTTTTTCCTGAAATGAAAAAAACTAAACTCAGAGGAACTGCGGTTGCGGCATCTCCAAAATTATGGATTGTATCAGCGAGAAGGGCTACACTTCCCGAGGTTCAGACAGTAAGGATCTAAAAGAGCTGTGTGATCGTTATAAGCCCGACAAAGGACTATTTGACTGCATAAAGTCTATGGATGTGGAGATACGTTCAGGGTTCCCAACTCCATGCGTATGGGCTGTGAGTGCTCTTTCTGGGAAGAGTTCAGGCCTATCTATGTGAACTACCGCTAAACTAAAGATTTAGCGGCTTCCTGAGTCATCCTTCCAACCAATGTTGACGAGTCGTACAGGTTCTAGCCCCTCGTTCCGAAGGTGAAATGGAATATGAGCATGAGATTATATTTGAGATGTCTTTCGACTTCCGATTTTTTCCGGCTTAACGTTCCCGATCCCTTCAGGTATGAGAGATACTCTGTTCTCCAACTCCCTCAACTTGGTTTTCGTATTTTGGGTTGTGGTGCCAGTATCTACAAAAATAACAATGTTAGTAATATAAGTAAGTTTGCAGAATCACTATCAAGAACGCGTGAAAAAGTTGACGCTTATATCCCACGAAGCTAAAGACTTCGGGGTTTTACGCTTCTTCCTATAAATCTAAAATTTCCTTAACTGAAGAGTTAAGGATAAAACATACACATAAATAAAAAATTAGGAAAATAAGGATTTTGAATGAAGATTCCTTAAAACCACTGGTCGAGAGTTTTTTGCTTGGCTCCTGAGGCAGCTTTAAGTCGTTCTGCAGCTTTTCCCACCCTGTCGACCGAAAAATCGTGACTCTCACAGAGGAATTCGAGAAGTTTTTCAGAATCAGGTTTTCCCCATCTTATTTCGTAATCATCCGTTACTTCAGGGTGGAGAAAGATATCTCTTATTTGGTCCACAGCTTCAATTTCTGCCTTTTTTTCCCGGAGTGCGGCATAAATATCCCCATGCTTTTTAATTAATTTAAGGGCTGTTTTGGGGCCTACTTTCTCCAGTCCTTTGTTATAATCCGTGCCCACACAGATAGCGATATCTATGAGTTGCTCCCGCGTAATTTCCAGGGCTTCGAGAGTCTCATCCAGCTCGATTTTTTCGGGTTCGACGTCAACGTAAATGTTTTTTCCTGGAAGCTTGCGTTTTCCTGTTACAGCCAGATTCCGGACAACAACCGGAGCCCCGAAAAGAAATGAATCGTAATCTTGCGAAGCAACGCAATTGGCATCTTTTTTGAGAACCATATGTGCAGCCTGTGCTTCGCCCTCACAGGGGGCCTGAACAAAGGGAACTCCCATAATGTCAAGGAGATATTTGGAGTCTTCAACAATTTCCTGGTTTACTTTTGAAGAAGCCTGTGCATACTTATAAGCTGATTCAAGATCCCCTATAGCCTTTGCATTCTCCCATTTTTCCAGGGAGGATTCTCTTATTTCTTTTCTTTGGTTCAGGGTTTCGGACTTGAGATCAGGAGGCTTGCCGTCAAAAACAAAGAGAGGTTTGACACCTGCTTCTATAAGGCTCGCTGTCCGGTATAGCAGGCCTGATAGATGTGAGGTTACTCTCCCTGCAGAATCAACCAGAGGGCTTCCATCCCGCTGGCGAATAATGCTCAAAAACTGGTGTAGCGTGTTAAACGCATCAATTGCAACCACCTGATTTGTAAGATCCGAAAGCTCAACTTTTCTTTTCTGGAGCAGGTCGCCTATATCTGTGCCCATATTTTCCCTCGAATATCTGTAATTTTTCTGAAGGCTTTAATGTTTTATACCTTTCTTTTTACTGTTCTCACACTTTAATTCTTTAAATGTTATGTGGAAGGTGAATATCAAAGATGCTTCACTGACATGTAAATATCAAAAATTCTTTACTGCAAGTGAATCTCAAAGACACTTTACAGCAATCGTTTGTTATCAATACGCTTTATATATGCTCAAGCCTTATATTTACCGCGTATTCACAGCCTATCCTGAAACGCTTCTTGAAAGATATAACTGTTGAAAGGCAATTATTATTTTAGAAGGAAAAGAAAAAGTAAGATGTAACTCTTCAACCTGTATTTCTTGGAAGCTAATCTCTCTGTTTTGTCAATATTTGTGAGAATTTTAAGGGCCAACTTCCCTTGTATTATCCTCCTTCCTACATTCGGCAGCAAGTACATCCTAACATTTAAATATCCTTAATTGTTATTTTTTGTAGGTTCAGTTATAAATCAGTATCATGCAGACTGCATATCTAATTTCATTTGTCATTTTTCCCATTTAATATAAATATATATTAATTATGTTATGGTTAACATTTAGTAATTTCTGATTTAAATTAAATTCTAAAAGTTTCAAAAAAAACGATATCAATAGAAAAATTAAATGGATTTTTATGTCGACCTGCCGAATGTGGGCTCCTTTTCAATAGCAGTCCATTTTGCTTCATTTCCACTAATATATCACTAGTGTCGAGTCAACCGCAAAATGTCGTATAAAATCAATTGCAATTATTCGGAAATCGGTAAATCCTTGAGAATTGACGCGACACTAGTGTCATGACAATTTAATTATTAGGCATGATCCTGATGCTTTCTCATCAGTATATATCGATTTAATGTTTACGGTATGACCAATAACTAAATTCTCTTGACATAACTATTGGAAATTTTGACTATTCATGGGGGAGTTCAAATTAATTCTTTAAGCATCTGGAACAATCCTGCTTTCTTCACTTCTACTGGAGTTTGGAGTGTGTCGGAATATCTAATATCCCCCTCTGGAGTTTCATATTTTAATATAGTGTCAATTCCATATTCCTTGGGCACAGCTTCACTATCTGCTTTAATCTTAACCTTTGCAACAGCAGTACTTCCTGGTGCTATAGTAGACAGGAATGCCATACTATCAGTTGTGCTCAGAGGATCAGCCGGATTAATAATTGCTTTAACGTTTCTTGCCTCTTCCTCACCAGTGTTTTTAATTGTTATATCGATTATATTCTCTCCACCTGGAGAAAGACTGCCTGTAGTATTTACGATCTCAAAATCAGCCTGATCTTTCACTTTAATCTTCAGTATTTGACTCTGATTCATCATCCCATACCAGCGATTCACGTCGTAGGTCTGAGTATCTGCATCAGGATTCATTATTTGCACGTTTTTCTGGTAATCATAGGAAAGGTTCAGGTAAAGGTTATATTCTCCAGCCTTTGCTTTTTTATCGATTTTTATATCAAATTTTGCGGGTGATATTGAATTTTCTCCACTTTTTATAGAACCGATTTCTTGGCTGACTGATTTGACCTCAATCGGACTGTCCGGATCTGTTGAAAGAGAGGCTACTACATTTGTAGCGTCCACTACACTGCTTTCAAGCTTCATTTCTGTCTTCGCAGCATAGATTTCATCGGAATCATAGGGAGTTTTATCATTTTTAAATCCTAATAATTTGCCTTTGTTCATTAAATTAATATTCAAAGTAGCCGTTTGATTTCTATCAAATTCGTTACTCCCAATAACATTAGCATTAAGATCGGGACTACCATAAACAGTATAGTAATTTTTTCCAAGATCAAAGCTTTGGGGGATGTTATAATTATCCGGGGAATAAGAAGCGCCTTCTGCGCATGATATCATAGCAAGCAATAGAAGAGAGATTAGTATCACTTTTTTCATTTTATGCTTCCCTCCTGAAAAGATGGACACCTAAAGTAAAAGTAACAATTGCAAAGAGAGTAAGTATTATCAAATCATTAGATATGGCGTGTAAACCCTGGCCCTTGATCATAATAATACGCATAGCATTGTTTGCGTAAGTTAGAGGTATACAATAAGCTATAGCGCGCATCCAATTTGGAAGTGAACTCAAAGGGTAAAATACACCTGTGACAAACATGGATGGAAGAGTTACCAGCAAGTTAAAGTGAGAAAAAGAATCCATATCATCTACCATTGTCGACATAATTACTCCCAACCCTACTCCGCCAAAAGTGAAAATTACAAGCACCAGAGCCAAAAGAGGCCAGCTACCATTCATGTTCAATCCCACAGTAAAGCGTGCTACAAGTATCAGGATAATGGCTCTGACTAATTGCACAAGCAGTTGGTAGATTGTTTTTCCGAAAATCACTGACCTCTTACTGATTGGTGTCATCAGGATACGGACAATAGTACCATATTCTCTTTCTCCTGCAATCGTAGAACCCGTGGATGATACGGAGCTCAAGAATACAAATAAGGCTATAACGGCCGGTGTGAGAAAGTCTAGATATTCAAGATTGCCGTAAATGTTTGGTATTTTTAAAGCAATAGATCCTGTTTTTGCCAAATATTGCTTCATATAATTGATGATTATACTACTTGTGGTAGTGTCTGAGGAATCAGTCAGAAGCGTCAGGGTTGTACTCCCATTTTTCGCTACACAGTCGCTATAATCCTGTGGAATAATCAGAATAGCTTTATACAGCCCGGCATCTATTTTACTTTCAGCCTCTGATTCTGACATATCCTTAGTGTATGTCACCGAAAACATTGGGTCTTCATCATACTTGGAGATATGACTTCCGATTTCTTGAACAAGGGAACTTGAGGTTGTGCCGGTGTCATCGTTGATGATGAGAATGGAAGCGTTATTGATCGTGCCGCCCATCCCATAGCCAAAAAAGATTATCATGATTATAGGAAACAAAATCATCAGAACTAAACGCCCTTTTTTTCTAAAAAGCTGTTTAAACTCTTTTATCATTATTATCCACGAATGGTTTAGCTCAGTCGTTATTGTCATTTAATCACGTACCTGTTCCCCTGTTAGGTGTATAAACACATCTTCGAGATTTTTACCACCGGATTTTTCTTTTAAACTTGCTGGTGTATCCAGGGCTACCATTTTGCCTAAATTCATTATGGCAACTCTATCACAGAGATTGTCTGCCTCTTCCATGTAGTGAGTTGTAAAAATCAGGGTTTTTCCTTCTACATTGAACTTTATAGCAAGGTTCCAGAGCGCCTTCCTAGTTTGTGGATCAAGGCCAGTTGTAGGTTCATCCCAAAATAGAATCTGAGGGTCATGCATCATTGCGCAGATCACGGAAAGGCGCTGCTTCATACCTCCAGAAAAGCCACCCACAAAACGATCTACATGAGCTTCAAGGCCTACGAGTTGTAGATAGTAATTGATTCTCTCTTCCATTTCCTTTTTTGGAACACTATAAAGTTTACAAATAAGTTCCAAATTCTCCCTTACTGTAAGATCTGAGTAAAGGCTAAGTTTCTGGGGAACTATGCCTATGATTGGTCTGATCTCATTGTCTTCTTTTTCAACGTCAAATCCTGCGACCTTTATACTGCCGCTTGTAGGCTTTGTTAATGTGGTCAGCATGGAATATGTAGTAGACTTGCCAGCTCCATTAGGCCCAATCATTCCAAAAATTTCTCCTTTAAATACATCGAAACTGACACTATTTACTGCAGTGATTTTCCGTCCTCTTGAAAAGAAAACTTTAGTAAGATCTCTGACCTCAATGATTGGTTCCAAGCTATTTACCTCACTTTTATGTTTTTCAAAATTGTGCGATAATTTTACTGCTGAATAGCAAATTTGCATAATCTGTTGTGGCAACGATAGTATGTCATTTCACCATAATTTTCAGAGTGGTAACAACAGTTTATTATCAAGTCATTGAATGTTTTGCAACTGTTCCACATTGTCGGTAAAGACAAGAATGTAGCTATCCACGTGGATTCTTTCTCAACAAGCTAATCTCTTATTCCCCGCAATAGTTTAATAATTTCTACGTAAGTTTATTTACTAACGTTAATATCGTTAATATAGATATTATGGAAGAAATTATACACATTATACCCCTTGCTTATGAAATCGATATGGCTGTCAAACCATTTGACAAAATGAGAGCAAACAAAGTCTACCTATTACATTCCCTAGATACAAGAAAAGAGTATAAAACAATGGATAGGAGATATTTTTTGCAAGCTGTAAAAAAGCGCCTTGAACAAATGAACATAGAGGTCATTACTCAAGAAAGTAACATATCTGAGCCTCTTCCTCTTTTATCGACTATAAGTGATATAATTGTTCATGAGAAAAAGGAGAATAATCTCATATACGTCAATATGAGTGCTTCTGGAAGGTTGACTGCCGTCGCATCAACACTTGCTGCCATGTATCATGATGTCAAAGTATATTATGTGCATGCTGATGTAGGGTATGCAAACGATGAAAAAGAGTTATTAGAACATGGAATGTCCATAATTGATAAGCCGAATTATACAATTTTAACCAATTTTACCATTGACCTTCCTACTGGAGCAAAAAGCACATTTCTCGTTGAACTCTATGAAAAGGGTAAAATGACAACTAATGACATAATTAAAATGATCAAGGATAATAGACTTCAAGGCTTTGAGGACCTTAATGAACCCATTGGTGGAAAACAAAGAACATCCAGTAACTTATTAGTCAGGATAAATAGGGGTCTTCTTGATGAATTAAAACAAAATGGATACATAAGTATTGGAAAAAGGGGTAGAAATAAAATTATCGACATTACAGATAAGGGAAAGTATGCTGCATGCTTGATAGGTCATGCTTGATAGGTCATGCTTGAACGCTTACTGGAAAAACTACCAGGATGATGTTTTTTAAGCAATTAGGACGCCCTAAAATGAGCTCTTATCTGTAAATGAGTATCATTGAGATATATATTCTTTTGTGTTTTTTATTTTTAGGTCATTTATCTGGATGGAACATATCAATTGAATGGCTATCCCGACTTTTGGACTTTTAGCTCCCTAAAAATATCAAGCTCTGTCTGAAATCTGAATAATTGATCATTAGGAGTTACGCAGTTGGCTCCTAGCATATCGTTTTTTCCAAACTTTCAAATATATAAATTAATTTACTGTGTATATGGGGTTATTTAAATATGCTGTCACTGCCACTCTTCTAATTTTCATAGCACTTTCAAACCAGGATATTCCACTTTTGATTCTTTGTAATTCCAGTCTAAAAAAAGCTCTGAATGAGAACATTATATGTGCTCTTTGTGCCTCTTCCTTTCTTGCCTGACATTTTTCCACACCACAAAACTGCTTTATCCCTCTATGATATTCCTCAATTTTCCATGACTTCTTTGCCAGATCCTCACGTTCTGGTTCCTCCATCTCCTGCATATCTGTAACCCAGTGTTGCGTGTCTCCATCTTTTGAAACTATCCTAAACACCTTTACAAATCCATATGCTTTGAGGTGAACCACACGTCCTTTTGGAGGAATATCTACTGTTTCAAGTGGCACATTTCCGTTGTTATCAGGATTTACCAACCGATTATTTTTTAACCTTGTAAGGAAATGCCATTCTTTCTGTCTAATGGCTTTGAGGTTTTTCACACTTGCATACCATGTATCAAATAAAACAAATTCTGGCTTAAAACCACGTTCTTCGGCCTTGTCAAGCATATCACGGAAATGGTCATTCTTTGTTTTGTCGTCTACATCGATGTTATAAATTCGAAAATCGATAGGTATAACGGTTTTACCGTCAGTCCAAACTAAGGAAACAAGACCTATCCCCTTTACAGTACGATGATGTTTTCCACTCCACATACGACGAACAAAAGCAATTTCTTCTGCGTATGGTTTATCTAACGTTGAATCATCAACAATTAGGTATCCTCCCTTAAGCTTGACATAACTTTTTACTTCCTCCCATAGTGCTTCCGTGTCTGGAGGTTGCCTTTGAAGACAACGAGTAAAAGCATCATGAGAAGGAGCATTAGCTATGTCTGGATAACATCTAGCAGCTTCAGTACAGCTAAAAACGTTAGAAGCCGCAATGAGAAAATTAATGTAGTCAATGTCGGTACACTTAGGTGGATTTATGTCCATAACTCCGTACGTTTTTAGAGAAACACTAAACAATAATTATATTTTTAATGATATGAAGCTTTCGGCATTTCAACTGCGTAAGTCCTAACATATTTAAAACTCTACTATCACAAGCTGACACCGAAGCTCGCTTGATTATCAGGAATCCAGGATTCAGAGAAGCTTGAATCAGGGTTTAGAGCTTTTGAACTGAGATTCCAAATAATATTGGATACATCACTCAGAATTGGAAAAAGAAAACAGCACAACTGGCTAATGTAAACATTTAAACATCAGCCAGTTAAGGTTTTTTATTTATATTCAACTTTCACTATGATTATACGTTTTTACTTCCAGCACCAGTAGCCAGGAATCCAGTATTTATCAAAGGTATACCAGAAAGATTTGTGTTTTTGATCTTTATTGTGCTTTACTTTTTTATATCCCCAGTGACCTTTTGTATAGTATTTTTTCTTGCCATAATTGTTGTCATACTTGTTCTTACCATCGTACTTGTTCTTACCATCGTACTTGTTCTTACCGTCATACTTGTTCTTAGCATCGTACTTTTGCTTACCGTCGTACTTGTTCTTAACATTATCAGGAGCCGCACTTACTGCCGCAGCTGTCACTGACAACACAAAACAGAGTGCCAGCAAAATACCCAGTATTTTTCTCATTTTCATCATTTACCTACCCCAAAATATTTGCTGTCCTTGTAGTCTTAATTTATTATCTAAATTATCTCGCTGACTATTGCAGCTTGACAATCCCAATATAAATCAGTTAAAATATAAACATACTTATAAATAAAAAAATATAAAAGTGAATTAATTAAATAAATAAGAGTTTTAAAAGGTTTAATTCAGAAAATAAAAGTAATATAAGGAATAGTTAAGATAATAATGATTAAAATCAGGTAATTATTAAAACAAAGGTTTTAAAACTTTTATTTTATTTCTGCCCATAAATAAGACATTAAATTCCGATACTACTCTTTTAAAGTTGTATATTTTAAAAAGAACTCATTCTAAACCAATTCAATTTTTAAATCCATAACATTTCAGAATTGTTCTTATGACCAGAAACTCGATTGAATATTCAAAATACGAAATTTAGAAGAGCAATTTGAGTTTCGGAATCAGTTCATAGGCAATTTTAGAAAAGTAGTTTCCCATATCATACTTAAATTTCATATAGAAAGGCCTTTTAGTACTTATTGACAGGCGAGTAAAAATGTACACTGAAAGCGATAACCTTCAGGATTACCTCAAAAAGAGTGAAGTCATAGACCTTGATAACAAACTGATCGTTGATAAGTGCCTTGAACTACAGAAAGGCACCGGCGACGAAATCAGCCTGATTAAGAAGATTTATGAATTTGTTCGGGATGAGATTCATCACACCGGCGATATCGGAGAAATGAGTGTTACCTGCAAGGCATCAGAGGTTCTGGAAGCCGGCCACGGGATATGTTGTGCCAAAGCCCATCTGTTTGCAGCCATGCTGAGATATTTCGGGGTGCCGACTGGATTCTGTTATCAGAAACTTTCCTCAAGTCGGGACGTTAACATAAAATTCTTGCACGGCTTAAATGCGGTATATTTAAAAGATCTGAATAAATGGATAAGATTGGATGCAAGAGGCAACAAGCCAGGCCGTAATGCTCAGTTTTCCATATACGAAGAAAAGATTTCCAAGAAAGTAAATAAAGATCTTGGGGAAGAAGATAGTCCAGTAATCTTCGCAGAACCCAATCCTACTGTTATTGAAATATTAAAGACAAGTAAAGATATGAAAGAATTATGGGATCAATGGGGTCTTGGGTTGAAAGATTTGTTTAAAATTTAAAAATTAATAAGGAGAGCCTGAGGGGAGCTTTAGGGGAGTGTTAAGGGAAAGGATTCAGGGGATCTTCAGAATACAGAGAGATTCAAGGGAGCCTTAGAGAGATTCAAGAGAGACAGACCTGGTAGCCTTTTTAAATCCAGCCTTTTGATTCGAGAAATTCAAGGGCTTCTACGGTCCCGTCCCCAAAGGAAGCTTCTGTCACATAATCTGCGGCTTCCTTTATTATTTCGTCCCCGTTTCCAACAGCAATCCCGAAACCTGAGACTTCAAACATTTCTAAGTCGTTTTCCGAATCTCCTATGGCTACGAAATCTTTGGATTTTAGCCCCATCATGCTTGCAAGTTTCTGAAGGCCTACCCCTTTGTTGATTTTAGTGCTCTTGAGATGGATGGCATATTTGGTATCAACTATTTCGATGTCCAGGTTCTGGGTTTTGAGAAGGCTTCTGGCTTTTTCGAGATCAAAGTTTCTACTGAGGGCGATCTCGGTTTTTCGATATAAAGGGTCAAGTTTGGTGAGCTTGAAATATTCGGAAAGAAAAGAATAGGCTTTCTCGCAATCCTCAAGGCTTTCCTCAAAAGTGCCCTGCAAATCGAAGCGGATAGTAATAGCCCCTCCGTTTTCTGCGATTACCGCTCCATCAAGGCCGATAAGTATTGAAGCTGTCCTTGCATAACACAGAGTATTTCCTGTGGCAAGTACGACAGGAATTTTAAGAGAACGGATCTTTTTCATGGCCCCCAGATGAAGTTCCCTTTTCTCGCAAGTGATTGTACCGTCTATATCGGCAACAATAGCTTTGAATTTCATAAAAAAGATTGGGTACGGGTAGATAAAAAATTTCCCTACCCGACTTTGAATACATCTACCGTTTACTGATCGTTTACTTCAATATCATTTGTTTCTTAATACGCCTGGTTATTACTTCTACTGGTTTTTATCTCACTGGCCTGAGTCTCACTTGGTCCGAGTCTCACTGTATGAGTCTCACTGGTCTGTGAGTCCGGCTGTAGTGACTGCGATAACAGCTTCTCCTTCGGGCAGGTTTGGAGAGTCCACCAGACGTATGATCCTTTTGTCTCCTTTGGATTTCCGCAGGTAAAGCCTGAAAGTTGCTGTGTGTCCTACAACGTGGCCTCCTACAGGCCTTGTAGGGTCACCGAAGAAAGCATCGGGTTTTGCCATGACCTGATTTGTTACAACCACGCAGGCATTGAATAAGTCCCCGAAGCGGAGCAGGCCGTGCATGTGCTTGTTGAGTTTCTGCTGCCGGTCTGCAAGGGTTCCCCTTCCCACATATTCAGCCCTGAAGTGAGCCATAAGCGAATCAACAATCAGCAGGCGAACGGGTTTTCCCATCTCCCTAAGCTCGTTTGCCAGGTCTGTTGCAGATTCAACAAGGAGGATCTGGTGATTGGAATTGTATGCTCGGGCGACATGGATATTCTGGAGGAACTCTTCTGGGTCAAGCTCCATGCCGTATTTCTCGGAAAGCCCTTTTACCATCTGGGCGATCCTTTCAGGTCTGAAAGTGTTTTCAGTGTCTATGATGATAACCGAACCGTTAAGCCCTCCATGTTCCCTGTCCATCTGGACGTTGACTGCAAGCTGGTGGGCCAGCTGGGTCTTTCCTGAACCGAATTCTCCGTACAGTTCGGTAATTGCCTGGGTTTCTATGCCCCCACCCATCATTTCGTCAAATTCAGTACAACCGGTAGTCAGCTTGCCTACCATTTTCCGCCTTTCAAGCACGATGTCTCCGGTCTCAAAACCTCCGATATCAGCAGCTTGCCTTGCAGCATTGATGATTTTTGCAGCCGTCGATTCCCCGATTTCGGCTGTAGTTGCAAGTTCAGAAGGAGAGGCAACAGCCACTGCTTCAATGGTGTTAAATCCAGCTTCTTTGAGTTTTTCTGCAGTTGCAGGGCCAACTCCGGGCAACTCTTCGAGTGTTATTTGGCTCATTACAAATTCTCCTAAGATGCACATGTTTGTATAAGGTGCATAACAGTTGCTCCACAATGGTTTTGCAGGTATAAATAACTAGAGGAAGCGAGGTGAAAGTGTTCTAAAGCACCTCTAAAACACGGTTATATTGCCGGAAAAACAGGCAAATAGAGGGAAAAGAAGAAGGCTTTTTCTGGCATTCACATTTAAAAAAAGTAGAAGAAAAATCAGAGGAAACAAACAAGAAAAACAAACATGAAATTCTTCGAATAACAGGCACAAAGAAATGAAAGTACTTTCAAATCACAACTTTCATGCTAAAGTAGAAGGAAAAAAAAGAGAGGAAAAGAAAAAAGAAAAAAAGAAGAAAAAAGAAGAAAAAGAGAGAAAATGAGTGAAAATTTCCAAAAAGCTGGGAAAAAACCAAAAATTCTTTTTACTTGGTAGATAATCACCCATCATGCCAAAGGTCGCAGTCGGCGGTACGTTTCAGTATTTTCATGACGGCCACGCCAAACTGATTGAAAAAGCATTTGAGATAGCAGAGGATGGAAAAGTCCACATAGGTCTTACCTCGGACGAGATGCTAAGTAAAAGCCACAGCGTCGATAATTATGAAAAAAGGAGAAACTGGCTGCTACAATACATAAAAGAAATGGGAATCCCAGATGACAGATATGAAATTACAAAGCTGAATGACCCCTACGGTCCTGCTCTCGAAGAGGATTTCGATTATATAATTGTATCTCCTGAGACTTATCCGGTCGCCCTTAAAATGAACCGCATCAGGGAAGAAAAAGGAAAGAAGCTCCTTGAAATCGTATACGTTGAGTATGTAATGGCTGAGGATGGAATCCCGATTTCCTCGACAAGGATTGCAAAAGGGGAGATTGACAGGCACGGCAGATTGAAAAAGAACATTAAGCGTTGTCACTAAGAATTGAGCACTAAGTAGTTTCACTAACACTAAACAGTTAGACCCTATTACAATTAGATTAAAGTAGCTATAAATCAGGACAGAGCCATAAAGTGATAATATGCCCAGAGAATTTACACAGAAGGACATTGAGATTTTTAACAAGCTTGCTCCCGAAGCCAGAGGAAGCTTAATTTCCAGGGAAGCAGGGCACCAGTTTCCCTTTATCCTGCGCCCGGTATCACATAAGTTTGCCGAGTCTTCGGAAGATTTCAGGAAAAGACTGGAGAGGCTGAACCCTGAGGAACTTGATTACCTTGTAGGGCTTGCCCTTGAAGGAAAGGAGGATGTTCAATCCCTGGACGAAGACCTTGAAGAGCTGGTTGCAGTAGTTGCCGAAAAGCTGTCTTCTGAGAGGGCAAAGCAGCTAAAGGACTTTGTGGGAATTTTCTGAAAGGACAGTTGAAAATGCCCTCGAAAGATCTATTTTTCGGAACCGCAGGAATCCCGAGAAGCACAAAAGGAACAGGCAGCATCTCAGGAATCAAACGGATCCGGGAACTTGGCCTTGACTGTATGGAACTTGAATTTGTCCAGGGAGTGCGCATGAGCGAAAAAGGGGCAAAAAACGTCCTGGAAGCTGCAAATAACGAAGAAGTAGCCCTGAGTGTCCATGCCCCGTACTACATCAACCTGAATTCTTATGAAGAAAAAAAATTAAAAGCCAGCCTGGAAAGGATTTACAATGCCGCAAAAATAGGCAGCCTCTGCGGAGCCGAATCAATCGTACTGCATGCTGGATTTTATCAGAAAAGCACCAAAAAACACACCTTTGAGAGCGTATCAAAAGCTCTTTCAGAACTTACCGGACAATTCCGAGATGAAGGAATCTCTGCAGTCCTGCGCCCTGAAACTATGGGCAAACGTACACAATTTGGAACGCTTGAAGAAGTGCTTTCGCTAAGTGCAGAAATCGAAGGAGTCATGCCCTGCCTTGATTTTTGCCATCTGCATGCGAGGGAAGGAAAGGAAAACTCTTACTCTGAGTTTATGGAAATTCTATCAAGAGTAGAGGAAAGCCTTGGAAAGGAAGGACTTTCGAACATGCACATGCACGTCTCAGGAGTTGAGTACGGCACGAACGGAGAAAAGAGGCATTTGACTCTGAAAGAATCTGACTTAAACTATCCAGAACTTATGAAGGCCTTAAAAGAATTCAAAGCCAGAGGAAGGGTCATACTTGAGAGTCCTATTCTTGAAGAAGACGCACTTATGCTGAGGCTGCTTTATAATGAAATATAATTTTGATTTTATAATCTTTTTAAAATTTACCTGAGCGCTCATAGCCCAAACAAAAATGTATCCGATATTCCGGATAAAACTCTAATATATGTTTCTTATTTTTTTGCTTGAGCTTTCTAGAAAAAAGCTTACAGGTAAAAGAGGTTAATATGTACTTGACATTGCAAGCACATATTATTCAAGATAATATTATTACCTGACTTTGACAGTATCCACTAATTGGTACTGAATATTTCCCTTCTTTTTAGCCCAAATGGACTTGACCATTTGTTTAAATTTATAAAAATTTATGATTTATTCTATGTAATTCCACTCTTTTTTGCTACTATCAAGCTATTGATCCGATCAAAATTCGCAAAAATGTAATTTTTGACTCCATTTATCTTGAACTTAACTGTAAGTGTCAAATTCTTCAAGCTTTTTTTAATGAATTTTGTAGATACGTGTTTTATCCCTTCAAATTCATATCGCATCAGCGATATGAATAATTGAGCGATAAAACCAAGGATAATCGCTCCATAAATGCTATCATCCGACCATACTCTCAACGGTTTAATGTTGATTTCGTTCTTCAATGAATGGAATATTTTCTCAATCGAATCCTTTTTCCTGTATGTTATCAACGCATCCTCAAGTGTCAAATCCCTGTTTGATTTCAGACAGAAAAATCCTTCTCTCCCATTAATCAGTGAAGCTTTCAGGAGTTCAATAGCTTCCTCGTCACTAAGCTCTTCGAGCTTAGTTCTAAAAGAGTAATCAATCTCAATCAACTCATTATTTACTCTGAATCTCTTAGGAAGCTTTTTTTTGTTTATGACGGCCTTTTGAACTTCTTTTGCTTCCTGTAATTTCTTCATAACAGCTCTTGCTTTTGCTTCTAACTGCTTTTTCTGTAGAGATTCAGAGAAATAAAAGTACTTGATACTACTTGGCTTGATGATTTTTATCCCATATATACCTTTTTTGGCATCGATCAGTTCTGCTCTTTCCAGAGCAAAGTTCTCAATGATTTTATCATCACTCTTATTCAGCTTCATGGAAGTGAGATAGTCCATTTTAGCATCCAGTATAAGGTTGAGATTATCTTTGGTATTAGCTCCTTTATCAAAAACAATAAGAGAGCCTTTTTTAAGCCTACTTTTAACCTGGTTAAAAGTATCAGAAAAGTGCTCAAGATCAAGAACGTTTCCTTTATTCACTGTAATTCCAATAGGTATGTTTATGGGGTCAGCTAACTCACTAACTCCAACTGTTATCTGCAACTTGTCAGGTCTGTGATCTCTGCTATATCCGAATTTGCCAAGGTTGGCTTTAGTCCCATGAAGGACTATACTCGTCCAATCTAAATTTGCATTCGTCTCTTCAAAATCATAAACAAAAAATAGAGAGTCCAGTATGTCAGAGAGAATTTCCTCTTTGTTACGTCCTAAGAGTTCAAGAGTTCTGTAAAGAACCCTTTCATGAAAACTTTCAAGATGTAAGATATCCAGAATCTCTTTCTGATTTAACCATTTGCCAGCTTCTTTGATACTAAAATTCTCGGTAAGCTTGTAGCTTAACAAACCGATTAGTAAACTATTGAGATCAAGACCCTTGCTTTTATGTTTGCCAAAAATATCACAGAAATTAAGCTTTTCATAAAAGTATTGGACAGCAAGAATAGGTCCGATAGGAACACATATATTCTTGTTAGGAATTGTAGGGAA